>MTKZ01011769.1_pt1 | contig 22077 bp, 13 predicted proteins | sample 1042781 | NCBI WGS metagenome assembly MTKZ01 (sample SAMN06212207, study PRJNA360539) | anaerobic digester metagenome | biome: Wastewater treatment plant; material: sludge; isolation source: anaerobic digester fed with sludge from wastewater treatment plant | place: Denmark: WWTP Viborg ... | reverse complement strand
GGTGCGTAGCGCATCCACTGAGTCTGAACACTGGCTTGTGCGTGAAGGTGCACTTTACGCGCTCGCTGAATTGGGATACCAGGAATATGGTCCCGTCATACATAGAATTCTGCTGGCGCCAGACACCCCCCTGTGTGTTCGGCGCATCGCAGTTGCTACGCTTGCACGTATCGGTTATACAGCAGCCGTTAAGGACTTGTGGTCTCTGACAGCAGACAGGGACGATCGTATGAAGATCTTTGCCAACCGTGCCCTTCTAGAACTGGGAATCCCAGGCGATATTCATTTTCTGCTGAACGCCTTGAAGAATGAATCCCCTGTTATCCGGGAAGAAGTGTGTGGTGCCCTTGCATTGGCGCCGGGAAATGATGTTGCCGATCGGCTTTCTGCGATGGAAGCCGGGGACACCAATGCCTCGGTACGCAGCGCAGCCTCTGAGGCATTACTTTACAGGAAATTGAAGTTCTTAAAATCAGAAGGAGGAAAGTTATCACTCCTTATAAGCGCTCTTGATGCGGCAAACCGGTACACTGCACCCTGGATTGTTCGCAGAATTCTTTCGGAGTGCGGGGAGGAGGGACTTTCTTTTCTTCGGAAATTGGCATCACGAAACCACCCTTTCAAAGAACTTGCTTCTATGATTCTTTTGTTCGCCGGCAAGAGTTCACAAATACCTTCGTTTGATAATTCCGATTACGAGGCCAACGACGCTAATGAAAAACATGGTGATTATACCCATACTACTTTTGCCGATTATGCAGTAGCCAAGGCTAAAGCATGGGGACTCCCCATAGAAGGAAACCTCGAAAATGGTTTAAGCGGGTGGGGCATGGCATGGCAACGTCTTCACGAAGGGGCGGCGCAGGAAGATGAAAGTTTTATTTCTGTTTCAGGAGAAATTATCAGACAGCGCGAGCATGCCTATAATCCAACAACCAACAAAGGCTTCAACGTTGTGGGGATTCAATTCGGAACCGCACGTGACCGGGCACTGTCTATATGGAATGACTCGCTTCTGGGCGCGTATAGTACCGGAGATCTCTATTCGGAGGAAGTTGGCGCCTCTGGCAAAATAGGGGGGGCATGGCAACTTTTGGGGCGTATTTCCCATTTGTTGCAGGATCTGACTGCGCCTCTTCATGGTCTGGCGATTCAACATGTCTACCCATCCTGTAAATTTGAAAATACTTGGAAGATAAGTGGGGAAAAATTGATTAATTTGCTGGACCCGACTCTTAGCGATCAGTTAAGTATCTTGTACAGCGAGAGCGAACTACCCGAAGAGGCATTAACGGGTCTTGATGATTTCTCACGAACGAGGCTTGCCTATTGGTTAAACAGCAATGCCGAAAACACCAGTGGACCTATCGGTTGCCCTAACAGATTTAAGGACGATGTACGTGGATACCTGGAGGTGCTTGCCTGGATATCCTACTTTCGCACCACCGTATGGGGAGAAGTCTGGTTCAACAAAGACGAAAGTTCTTCAGGTTCAAGTGGCAATGCCACAAGTTCTGGACTGCTGGAAGACGCCGTTTTCTCGGATATAACCGTTCCCGCAGGAACTCCTAATGGCCTTCACGCTATGTTTGGCGGTAAAGTGAGATGGAGAGACACATGGAATGACAACTACTTCACCTTGGAATGCGCCGATGGCACTATCCTCAATTGGATGAAAACTTTTAATACAGATGAATGGGGAGCCTGTGATTGGGTTAGTAACCGCTGTGAGGGATACAAACTGTCTAAGGGTGACCATGATGATCAGGATGCACGTACGGTTGGCCGTTTCTGGTTTGATACGCGTGAAATTGAACCGGGCCAGGCTGTCTTTGAAAGATATCCCGATGGTTCCTCGTTGGGAAAAGACATGTATGATTATTATGCAGATACCCTTTTCCCTTTGACCGTCCGCTATAATGCCGGGCTTATCCATTTGGCCAACCGTCGCATAACCATAAAAACAGCGACACACGCAACTGCCCTTTTTGAGTGTAGTCGTGCAGATAATTTTGGCAAGGGTCCCATATTTGAGACTTCTTCAGAAGGAAGCGATTTCTTTTTTGTGGCCAAAAGTGAAGTAACTTTGACTGCACCTTCTTCTAATACCATCGGGGGCATATTCAAAGGCTGGGAAAAGAACGGAGTGCCGATTGCTTCTATCAAGGGAGTAATTACCATCAACAACGATGACAATCCCATCAGCGCGGGAGGTGACACGTACATCGCTTTCTTTGATGAAGTATCCGAGGGTGAGGGGGAACTCACAGGAGGTGAAGGTGAAGATGAAGGAGAAGAGGATCCTGCGGAAGGTGAAGGAGAAGCCTCTGAAGTAGAAGGGGAACTGCAAGAAGGGGAAGAGGAAATACTTTTTCATCCTGCCGATATAGATAAAGATTTCCAGATTATAATTAGTGAGGCCATTACCTATCTTGTCGGTTGGCAGCAGGGAACGAACCCTATTGGATATGCGGTACGTGCGGCCTATTTGTGGCAAAATGGCCAGTCCTACATGTATGAACCGGATATGGAACCGCCGCTGTGCTGGAACTTGGCGCCTGCCGTCCAGCCATGATTAACCGGTGTCAGGTACCTCTTGGAGGTTAAATCTTTTCGGGACGCTGCTGCGGGTTATCTGCGCATTATCCGCTATACCCGCCCAGTTCAAGACCTCGGTCCACAAAATACCGATACGTGTTATATTCTACGGTATTTGGAATCGAATGGTCGGAATGGAGGATATACCCATTCCGTGCTTTTACCACCGGAATTTTGGCACTGAGTTCACGTTCTACCGCATCAAGATCGTTGGTATAGAGTACACGCACATCCATACCGCCCATCAAAGTAATATGATCGCCATACTTCCGGTATATCTTTAGCAGGTCCATGCCGGCCTTGACTTCTATAACCTGAAGGCAGTCTATACCCGACGCGATCATCCCGGGCAACAAAGGTTCCACATATCCGCAGGAATGCATGATGACCGGCAAGCCATGGTCCTTCGCCCATCCCACGGTGCGTTTATGTCCGGGCTGAATGATTTCCCGATACATCGAAGGGGATATGAAGGGCCGGTTCTTGAACCCCATATCCTCAAAAAACCATATACCGTCAGGCATGCCTTCCTCGGTGAAAAGCATTTCCCATAGTTCCACCGTAGTGCGGGAAAAGGTTTCCACCATATCATGGATCCACTCCGGGTCTTCCATCATGCCAAGCAACATATGGTGATGACCACATACGGGATGCATCAGCTCGAATACATTGGTGCCGCCCCAGACCATAAACCGATTCTGTTTCCTGGCATTACCGCTTGCCTCCCGGTAGCCTTTATAATCTATCCGAGTACGGTCTGCAAAGATCCGCGGTTTAATATGTTCCTCCCATCCGCTCCGGTCTTTTACCAAAAAATCCACGTGCTCCGGGGTAGCTTCATACGTTTTACTTCTCCGCAACAGGGCGCCATTGCCGTCACGCGTTAAAACGGTTTCTTCAGTTTCCTCCACCACCTCGGGAACGAAATCGAGCCGTGCTGTAAAATTAAACGGCCAAGAGAGACGGAAATCATGGTCGAAGTGATCTTCAAGACGCTCCTCTTCGGAAATATATCCCTCTGAAACCCATCGAGAGCGCGTATCACTCCAGAAACTTTCGTAAACCGCGATGCGGTCTACAGGTTTCCGTGCGAGAATATTACCCACCCGTTCCGCACTGGTCATTTCCATCATCACGCAATCCTTTTGAAATAGGAACGGGCGGAACAAGTTTAAACCGAGTGTGACACGATACTGACTAAGGCTTTCATCAAGGCGTCACATTCCTCATCAGTGCCTATAGTTATACGCAAGGCGTTTTCCAATCCCGGCAGTTTGAAGAAACGCACCAGGATACGATGCTCTTTTAAGGTTTCAAAGATATGGGCGGCATCCGGACTTCCATTCCACTGCGCCAGCAGAAAGTTACTGCTGGATTCCGGAACATCAAAGCCCATTGTTATAAGAGATTCTCGCACCCGTTTACGGGTAGTGCGCACTTGCCCGACCCGGCTGCGCATGTAATATTCATCCTCGATGGCAGCCAGACCCGCTGCTTGACTGAACGTATTAAGATTGTACGAGTCCTTGATCTTTATAAACTCATTGATCAATTCAGGTCTTGCAGCCGCAATACCGATACGGAGACCTGCCAGCCCATATGATTTCGAAAAGGTACGTGTTACAATCACATTTTCAAATTGACGGGGAAAGTCCATGCAGGTATCATCGGCGAAATCCACATAGGCTTCGTCAATCAGTACTATGCCCTCAAAGGTCTCACAAAAACGCCTGACCGTTTCTCTTGGATAGGCTACGCCCGTCGGAGCGTTAGGACGGGTTAAAAAACAAAAACGCCCTTGTTCAGTGTACATCGCCTGCGGGAATTGAAAATCGGCTTCCAAGGGAACATACTGAAGAACGCAATCATGCAGTTGGCACAACACCTCGTACAGGCTATAAGTGGGATATACGGTAACCACTTTGTCGCCGGGATCGACAAAGGCACGAAGGGCCATCGCGAGAATCTCATCCATACCGTTTCCGACCACAACCCATTCCTCTCCGGGAAGTTCGTACCGGTTGGCACAGGCCCGCCGCAGCTCCGTTGAAAGTGGATCGGGGTATTTACGCAGATCCGCAGTATCCAAGGCCTTCAGCGCTTCAAGAACTCGGGGAGATGGAGGGTAGGGGTTCTCATTTGTGTTTAACTTGATGAAGCCCGCTTCCTTGGGCTGTTCACCGGGAGTATAGCCTTCTACATGCTCCAAATGCTTTCTTGAATATCTGCACATTATCGTACATCCCTGATTCGGACCGTGACCGATTCCGCATGGGCCTGCAAACCCTCCAGCGTCGCCAATTCTTCAATATCATGTGAATCGCGCATGAGACGTTCCTTCGAATACTGTATGATATTTGTCGTTTTTCGAAAATCCTCGGCGGAAAGCGGCGAACTGTAGCGGGCGCGCCGCATGGTTGGCAGGATGTGATTAGGTCCTGCGTAATAATCGCCAACTGCCACCGGGGTCATAGCCCCGAGCATAATGGCGCCGGCATTCAACACTTTGTCCGCTACCCGCGTCGCATATTCCGTTTGTACGCTTAAATGTTCCGGCGCCACAAAATTAGCCAGTTCAATCGCGGTCTCCATATCCGGAGTAACCACAATAGCGCCGAATGCTTCGAGTGACTTAGAGATGATGGATATTCGCGATAAACGTGCCATGCGTTCACGCAGTCGCTCCAGAACCATCTCCGCCAGATTTTTGGAAGGGGTAAAAAGCAGGCATAAAGCCTCTTCATCATGTTCCGCCTGCGCTAGAAGTTCGGCTGCCGCATGGTTGGGATTAGCGTTTTTATCGGCTATCACCAGTACTTCCGAGGGACCAGCCTCACTGTCTATATCGACAACCCCCCGAACCATTGATTTGGCCACAGTGACGTAGGCATTACCCGGTCCGGTAATTTTAACGACAGAAGGAACCGATTCCGTTCCATAGGCCAGAGCGGCAATCGCCTGAACGCCTCCAACCCGGAAAACCCGGGACACTCCTGCCAGCCGGGCTGCCGCGAGTACAGAAGGATGTATGGAGCCGTTATATGAAGGCGGGGAAGCCATGACAATGGTCTTGACGCCTGCCACACGGGCTGGAACAATATTCATCAGCACAGAAGAAGGATAATAAGCCTTGCCTCCCGGCACATAAACCCCTGCGATTTCGATGGGCGTTATACGTTGTCCATACATGGAACCGTCCGGAAGCGATTCTTCCCAGGACTCCCGTAAATTTTTTGAGTGAAACGTGCGGATGTTCTCATGGGCGCGTTCAAGCATGGCAATGGTGGCTTTGGGCACTGCAGCCGCGGCTTTATTCATGTCCTCTTCGGTCAATTCCAGTTGGTCTGTCTCAAGGGAAACACCATCGAAACGCTTGGTATAATCGACCAGGGCAGCGTCGCCGCGTGTTCGCACATCCTGGATAATGGCTTCCACCGCTCTTCTACGATCATTATTCGTACCGTCATTTTGTGCCCGGTCAGCAGATTGCGCCAGGAACATTTTCACGTGTTCCAACTGTTCCGAAGAGGTAATTTCAAAAACTTTCATGCTTGTTTCCCGATGAGATTGTCCGTATATGAATACTCATTCCTGGATGCGTTGTATATTCGCTCCCAGCGCGGCGAAACGCTCCTCGATGCGTTCATAGCCACGGTCAATATGATACACCCGCTGCACACAGGTTTCTCCCCGGTGTGCCATCAGTCCGGCAATAACAAGAGAAGCACTGGCACGCAGGTCGCTGGCCATAACCGGTGCCCCCTTTAGAAAAGGAACTCCCTTGATTATGGCGGTATTACCACTCAATTCAATATCGGCGCCCATACGATTTAATTCTGCCGCCTGCATAAACCGATTCTCAAATACAGTTTCCCTTATTTTGCTGGTACCCTCGGCGCACGCGAGCAGCGCCATCATCTGCGCTTGTAAATCAGTGGGAAAACCCGGATAAGGCTGCGTAATAATATCTGTTGCGCGAAGATCATCCGGTGCGGCAATGCGTATACGATCTTCACGCACCTCTATGTCAGCACCGGCGTCCTGCAACGTTTCCAGAAAGGCACCAAGATGAGTTGCACGGGCACCAAGCACAGTAACATCGCCGTGGGTGGCTGCGCCTGATATGAGAAAGGTGCCAGCCTCTATGCGGTCGGGCATAACCGTATGCTCAACCCCCTGTAACCTTGTTTGCCCTTTGATGATAACGGTATCTGTTCCCGCGCCGCAAATATCTGCGCCCATAGCATTCAAAAACTTCGCCAAATCCTCGATTTCCGGTTCCCGCGCTGCATTGGTAAGACACGTGGTTCCTTCAGCCCGGGATGCCGCCATAATGAGTGTTTCTGTTGCGCCAACACTTGGGAAATCGAGAGCGAATGAAGCGCCACGCAGGCGCCCTTTTGCAATTACATAGCCTTCATCAAGTTCGATGTTGCAGCCGAGCGCTTCAAGACCCTTTAGGTGAATGTCCACAGGTCGAGTACCTATGGCGCATCCGCCTGGGAGTGAAACGCGGGCGCAGCCAAAACGCGCCACCAACGGCCCAAGAACAAAAAAGGAAGCCCGCATTTTACGCACCAGGTCATATGGCGCGTTCGGGCTTGAAATTCCAGCGGTGTCCAGGGTCATGTAACGGCCGGTAAACTCGATGCGGGCACCCATGTGGGACAACAACTTGTCCATGGAAAAAATGTCATGCAGGCAGGGTATGTTATGCAGGGTACAGGGTGATTCGGCAAGGATTGCAGCGGCCATAAGCGGCAACGCCGCGTTTTTCGCTCCGCGCAAATGCACTTCTCCCCGCAGCGGCCTGCCGCCATGGATTACAATTGTGTCCATTATATGTGTTTCCTTGGGCCGGCGCCCGAAAAGAAAAGTCCAAAGCGAAACGCGCCTTGGACTATGAATTGTGCATGTAAGGGCTACTCTGCAGGTGAATCAGACGCATCCCCGGTATTAGAAACGCCTGTGTCCAGTATTTCAACCGGAGTTGCAGGGGTCTCAACACTATCGGAAGTCTCGGTTTCTTCAACACTTTCCTGCACATCCGTCGCAGTGGCTTCGGCAGGAGCGGCATCTTGTTCGGCGGCACTCTCCACCGCCCCCGTATTCGCTTCGGAGGAATCAAAAAGAGAGTTCATGGAAGCCTCGGGCACTTCTGCAACAAGTTCAGGCGCCGGTGGCCGGCCGACCTTGCCCGAAAGGATGGACATAACCAGCGCAAGCACCATGAAAACACCGGCGGCCGCATACGTAATTTTTTGCGGCAGGCTCTTGGAGGAACGGGGCCCAAAAATAGTATCCATACCCCCGCCCATGCCAAACGCGCCAGCCAGGCCCTGTCCTTTACCCTTCTGCAATAAAACGATAATGATGAGGGCAAAGCATGCCGGAATATACAGGCAAAGCATCAGCCACCATAGCGTCTTCACACTGAAGATTATACTTAACATACCTTTGATTTCCCTTGTAAAATTGGAGTCAGAAGCCGTTGCATCACAACGCAACGATCGGAACTCATGCGCATGCCTGGACTATGAGCGCAAAATCAGCAGGCTTTAATGAAGCGCCACCGACCAGAAATCCGTCGATGTTTTCTTTTTCAAAAAGGCTGGCCGCATTTTTTGCGGTTACACTGCCGCCGTACTGAATGCGCATTCTTGATGCGGCTGCATCGCCAAAGGCTTTTGCCACCCAGCCGCGAATAAACACATGGGCCTCTTCGGCCTGTTCGGGCGATGCGGTTTCGCCGGTTCCGATAGCCCACACCGGTTCATAGGCGATCACAACGTTTTCAAGATTTTCCGGAGACAGTCCTGCAAGGCCAAGCGTCAACTGGCGTTCCAGAACTTTGTTTGTAATATTCGCTTTTCGTTCCTCCAGCAGTTCGCCGATACAAAACATGACTTTGAGTCCGGAAGACAACGCGAAAGTCGTCTTTAAGTTCTGCAGTTCATCCGATTCACCCAAAACATGGCGGCGTTCGCTATGCCCTATAATGGTCCACGTGCAACCGACATCCAGAAGCATCTGGGGGGAAATTTCTCCGGTAAAAGCGCCGCTCGCCTTGATATACGCATCTTGAGCGCCCAATTGAATTACAGAGCCTTCAAGGACTTTTCCAACGGCATACAGGGAAGTATATGTGGGGCAAACGGCAACGTCCACATTGCCTACCTGACCTAAACTCGATCGGACCTCTTCCGCCAGGGCAACCGCCTCAGCGACAAGTTTGTTCATTTTCCAGTTTCCAGCCACAATAGCTTTTCGTAAAGCCATAATATACCTCTTTTTCTGTTTTTAAAGGATTGACAAAAAGATTACTACCCCACGCCTTTTGGGGTAATCGCACTGGCGGGGCGCCTGTTCACGGACTTTATCCATGACCCGAATAAAAGAATACCATAGTGACCGGAAAGTTTGCAACTATCCACCGCCCGAACCTTGAAAAAAACAGCAGTTCAGATCATTCCAAGTATCCGAGGGATTTGAGAGCCTCCATGTCATCAGAGGTAAGTTCCGGATCACCTTCCTTTACGCACGGGTGGGCAAGGTTCCATCGTTCAAGATACTCATCAAGTTCCTTGAACCTGGAGGGATTTGTCATACGGAGGTTTTTTAGTTCCCCCTTGTCGTCTCTCAGATAATACAACTCGGTAACGCCATCCTCTGAACGGATGAGTTTCCACCCTTCCCGGATCACCGCTTGTGAAGAGGGAGAGGTATTTCTCAAAAACATCTTCACCCCGGGCAGAGGGGGAACCGCACCTCCATAGGTTTCCATGAAACGTGGGCGGTCATCCGACACCGTCCCCTTAGTCAAATCCTGGCCGAGTGCAAAATTCATGGGAGGCACTCCCCCCAGTGCCAGGAGAGTGGGCCCGACATCCATGGCCTCCACAGGGAGGGGAGACCGTCCCGGAGATATCTCGGGAGCATGAATAAAAAACGGAATATGTACCCCCGGTTGATGCAAGTATCGCCCATGGCCCAGATACCCGTGCTCATAAAGACTTTCCCCATGGTCCGCAACAAACATAATCTTTGTTTTTTCGGGTAGTGCTTTTAGTAAGAGGCCAATATGATAATCCGTATAGGCGACTTCGGATCCGTACTTCACCCGGGCCCGCTCCCTGCGGTCCATTTTACGGAGTCCGTGGCGTACCGGACTGTATCCGGCATTAAAACGGTAGGGGGCGTGGGGATCGCTATAATGTATCCATGCAAAAAACGGCTTATCCTGCGGTCTTTCACGAAGCATATCCAGTGCCGCTTTCGTAACCTCTTCGGCGCGGCGCTCACCGTTGAAAATACCCCACCGACGATTCTCCAATGTGTCATCATAACGTTCGAACCCCCTGTCTAGTCCGGAGAGGCGCCCTTTCAACGTCCAGTTACTCTGCACCGCAAAGGTATGGTAACCGGCACTTTGGAAAGAAGTTGTGATAACTTCCGTATCCTCCGAAATCCCCATCCCGTTTCTCATCGCACCGGTCATTCGGGGGTACCGGGAAGTCAACATCGCCGAAAACGATGGAGCCGTAAGGGGTGTTTCACAACACGCGTTGTCAAAAACCAGCGATTGTTCGGCTAATCGATCGATATTGGGAGAGATATCCCAAGGACATCCGTAACACCCCAGAAAATCGGCCCGCAAGGTATCTACAGACAACAATAAGACATTCGGCATCTCACCGGTCACATGAGCACACAGAAATAATAACCCTAAAGCCAGTCTTCTCTGAATATCATTGTTCAGCATATTCGATACGCACTATAAGCGTTTCTCTGAGCGGTATTACCCCTGATTCCTTGGTGCGAACTGTAATTGGCGAACCGTTCTTATCAAAGGCGGTAAATTCCAGTTTAAATTCGCCCGGAGGGGCCTGGAAAGGAACATCAACCTGCATCGACCAAATATTGTCTGCCGCCTTTTCATCCGGAGACGCACCATCATCCCGAAGCGCGAACGTCGTTTCCGGGGCATCCACAATCACCCCCTCAACACGCGTAATAATCCGGTGCCGATCTTTTACGGCCAAGGTAATCACGGCGGATTCCCCCGGACGCAACACGGCAGGATTGATGGATGCGCTCGTGATACGGGGCTGTCTGGAAAAGGTGTTGCACCCTGGAAGCACGACCAGAACCAGTAACAACGCGAAGACTAAAAGAATTCGAATGCGCATGCTGTAAACCTTTCCTTTAAACAAAACCAAAACCAATATTCTTGTTCTATAATTCTCCACCATGCAGGATTGACGCTGCTGTGCACTCAAATGACATACGCCAATACCGCCGATAACCCATTGAAGAGAGCTTCAGTCAATCATCGATTGCATAAGGGTAAAACATACCGAGGGGAGGAATCAACCCCTTGTTATCTTCTGTGTCAAAAATGAGGGCACACGGTTTCTGAAAACTGAAGTGTTGACTTCCGTCACCTTTTCATGTTATAAGAGATTTCCCTCACAAATGCAGGGTAACACTGTTTTGTCCTGTATTTTTCCTTCCCAAGTGAAAATTGGCATGCCCTCAGCATGCAGACAACATTCAGGACCCAACGCATATGCTTATAGGCAGTCAGTCAACAAGTTCCCTCATGGACGTTTTCCGTATCGGCATGACAGAGGTTATCCGTGCCACCGGTTTGCCCAATGAAGCCATGTTTGAAACCAGGGGATGTTCCCTGGCGGTGAAAGGCAAGGATCTATCCAACCGCATTGACACGTTGCGGATTATATTTACCCCCCGAGACGGGGTCAAACTTGAAGAAATAGAGGCTGCAATTAGTGCGACCCGCATCGGCGCCCGTGTCAAACTCGAAGACAACCTTGTTACGATTACCATCCCTCCGTTCGAGTGGCGCCAGCTGCCCATGCTTCTGCCGATGGATGAAATTGTTGAGAAGTATGCGGTAAGCACCATGCGTTCCGAAACATGGGAACTTAAAGTCGAGTCCTATGTGGATCACGGTTACAATATTAACAAATTGATTGAAATCATGCGCGCTCAAAAGGCGTCCGACCTTCACTTGCGTGCGGGAAACCGTCCGTTTATCCGGGTTGATAACGACCTGTTGCCGTTGGAGGAAATGCCAGTAATCTCCAAGGAAGACATGCAACTATTCTTGCTGCAACTCGGCGGTGAAGAAGAAATCCACACGCTTGAGACGGAGCGGGAATCCAGTTTCCAATATCACGCCGCCGGAATCGGATACCTGCGCTGCAGCGGGTATATCAAAAGCGGGGCCGTGGCCATCGCCTTGCGACTGATACCGGAACAACCTCTGCCCTTCGAAGCGCTCAATATTCCGGACGTGGTAAAACGGGTCTGCCATAAACATCGCGGACTGTTTCTCGTTTGCGGTGTTACCGGCAGCGGCAAATCCACAACCCTTGCGGCGATGATCGATTACATCAATGAACGCCGCAGCAGCCATATCATTACCATTGAAGACCCGGTGGAATACGTCTACACCGACAAAAAAAGTATCGTTTCCCAGCGACAGGTGGGTCGGGACACCCATTCCTTCGCCAATGCGTTGCGTGGTTCCCTGCGTGAAGACCCAGATGTCATTCTGGTGGGCGAAATGCGTGACATGGAGACCATCCGCGCGGGACTGAGCGCTGCGNNGGAAACCGGCCACCTTGTGTTCAGCACCCTGCATACCACAACCTCGGTGGACACCATTAACCGCATGATCAGTTATTTCCCGCAAAATGAACGCGACCTGATCCGCCAGGAAATTGCCTACACCCTGCAGGGGGTTGTGTGCCAGCGCCTCTTGAAAAAAATTGGCGGCGGCCGCATTCCGGCGGTGGAAATCTTGTTAGGCGGTACGCCTATTGTGCGTGACTCCATTCTGGATGGCGATTTGGACAAACTTCATGGTATCATAGAAGTAGACAGTGACATGCGCAGTTTTGATCAATATGCCGTTGAGCTTTATCAAAAGGGTCTTGTAACCAGAGAGGAAGCCGTCAGCGCATGTAGCAACGAAGAGGGGTTCCATCGCATCATTTCCGGAATCAAGTCTTCCGAAGGACGGCGTCTGCTCAAATAGCGCAGGATATTTTTGGAACAGGGTTTTACCGGTCCGTCGGGTTTGGATTTCTTCGGGCAAAGGAACGAGGCATACTATAGCCCGTCAAGCGTATGCGTTATGCTGAGTACCCGATAGCCTTTTCAAAACTGATAGTGGTGTACTTTTCCTCCTTAATCAATCATGAACAATACATTCTACCTTATTGATGCAATGGCTTTTGCCTTTCGCGCTTTTCATGCAATAAGCGCCACGCTTACCGACTCTAAGGGACACCCCACCAACGCAGTCTTTGGGTTTACCCGGATACTCCTCAAAATTCTTCGGGAGCAGGACCCCAAATACATTACAATCGTTTTTGACGCTCCGGGAAAAAACTTCCGACACGCGATGTATCCGGACTACAAAGCCACCCGAGCTAAAACAGCACCGGAATTACTTGAGCAAATTCCCAGGATGTATGAAGTTGTTGAGGCGATGAACCTGCCGCTCACGATTGTGCCCGGCGTGGAAGCGGATGATGCAATTGGTACCCTTGCGGCGTGGGCAGCCTCTAAAGGCTACGAGGTGGTTATTGTCAGCGGAGACAAGGATCTGTTACAACTTGTCAGCGACAAGGTGCGCGTCTTTGACCCCGGAAAAGAAGAGGAAAAGGCCTGGACGACGGCGGAACAGGTGCGCTATCGTTTTGGTGTCGGCCCCGAACATGTCCGAGACGCACTCGCGCTTATCGGGGATACCGCGGATAATATTCCAGGCGTAAGGCAGGTCGGAGAAATCAAGGCGGCTAAGTTGTTGTCTCAGTATCAAACACTTGAGAACCTCTATGACAACTTGGAGACCATCACTGGCAAGCTTCATGAATATCTTAAAATGGACCGCGAACAGGCCTTCTTCGCGCGAGAGTTGGTCACCATAAAAACGGATGTACCCATGGAAACCGAAGTGGCGAAATACGAACGCCGCCCTTGGGACATTAAACGAATATCTTCTTGTTTTACGGAACTTGCCTTTCATTCGCTTCTCCGGGAATTAGAATTCGAACCTTCCAAGAAGGAAATCAAGCAGGCCTACAGGTTGATAAACACACCGGAGTTACTTGAGTGTCTGGTACAAGAATTACGCAAAGTCAGTCTGTTTGCCATAGATACGGAAACGACCCACATTCAACCCATGCTCGCCGATTTAGTGGGGATTTCGGTGTGCATGGAACCAGGCTCAGCATACTATATCCCGGTGCGTCAGGTTGGGGGAGACCTCGAAACGCTTATGAACGCTTCTGAGAGTATGCCGGTAACCTTTACGACTGAAGAAGCGCTGAATATCCTCCGGCCTGTTCTGGAAGACCCCGCTATCCGCAAAACCGGGCATAACCTTAAATACGACATCATCGTCCTTCATCGCGCTGGTATCACACTACGTGGCGTTGCCATGGATACCATGATTGCATCGTACTTGACAGATGCCTCGCGTTTAAGGCACAATCTAGACGATCTTAGTCTTCACTACCTGAATCATAAAACGATACCCATTTCCGATTTAATCGGAAAAGGGTCCAAATCCGTTTCTTTTGATCAAGTTCCCTTGGAACAAGCAACCGAGTACGCGTGCGAAGACGCCGATATGTCATTGCGCCTTGCACAGGTGTTTGAACCACGATTAAAAGAACTGGGGCTGGAACCACTCCTCAATGAAGTCGAACTTCCCTTGATTCATGTGCTTGCGAACATGGAAATGCAAGGGATTGCCATTGACACAGCATTATTTGAAACACTCCTGCGCGAACTGAGCGCGAGTCTGCACACACTTGAATCAAATATCCATGTGCTGGCGGGCGAGACGTTCAATATTAATTCCCCCAAGCAGCTTCAAGGTATCTTGTACGACAAACTCGGACTAAAGCCCGTGCGAAAAAATAAGAGCGGGTATTCCACCGATGTGGACACATTGGAAGCCCTCTCGGAAAAGCATCCACTACCCAAGGCGGTATTGGAATATCGGAGTCTCGAAAAATTGCGCAGCACCTATGTGGAAGCCCTTCCGAAACTCGTACACCCACAGACGGGTCGGCTTCATACATCGTTTAACCAAGCCGTTGCGGCGACCGGAAGATTGTCAAGCAGCAATCCCAATCTGCAGAATATTCCGACGCGCACCGATATTGGGAAGCGAATTCGTCAAGGATTTGTGGCAGGCGGCTCTTCAAAGCGCCTCATCTCTGCGGATTATTCCCAAATTGAATTGAGAGTGCTGGCCCATTTAACGGAGGATGCCACGTTATGCGGCGCCTTTGCATCGGATGCGGATGTTCACCGCGAAACTGCCGCACGTATATTTCGCGTCCATCCGGAAGACGTCACGACCGACATGCGGCGACAGGCGAAAGCAGTCAATTTCGGCGTTATCTATGGAATGGGTGATTTTAGTCTCGCCCGAAACGTAGGCCTGACCCGGGAGGCGGCCAGAAAGTTTATTCAGCAATATTTTGACACTTATCCAGGCGTCGCGATGTGGATAGAGCGCACAAAGGAACAAGCCCGGGAAGACGGGTTTGTCTCCACACTTATGAATCGCAGACGCCCTATCACAGATATCAACAGTGACAGGGCCATGTTAAGAAGTGCGGCGGAACGTATGGCCATAAACACCCCCGTGCAGGGGTCTGCAGCCGATATTATTAAAGTCGCCATGCTGCGGCTTGCGAAAGCCCTGACCGCTTATGACGCCAGAATGCTGTTACAAGTACACGATGAGCTTCTTGTGGAAGCGGAAGCGTGCTGCGCTCACGAGGTGGCGGCGTGCATGCGGTCTGTCATGGAAAATGCAGCGTCCCTCAAGGTTCCGCTGAAGGTGGACGTCGGCATCGGCGCCAATTGGGCCGAAATACATTAAACAGTCCGTCAGGCGCTTGAGCCGATTTCGCAGACAATTTATTATGAGTATTGACAACACTGAGACCGTAGCCATCATTGGCCACTAGCGAGGACAAGATAGACTATGACGTTAATTCTGCTGGCAAGCATGCCAGCCTCCTTCCCCGTGGTGTAATAACCTGATAGTCGCGCCAAAGGCGCCTCTTCCTCCGGGCGAAGTCCCAGACGAAGCGCAGTGCCTTATGAAAATTTTTCTATTAATAAAAGCAACAAATCAACTACGGTGTTCACGTTGTAGTGTGCGTGTTAACACATGTATCTTGAATAACCTAGTACACCACAGTATAAGCAACACACTCTAAACCGTTTTGCTATGAGTCGCGGGCAATGCCCGCGTTAGAAGACAAGAGTATTCAGGTGAAATTGATTCACTTTGCACATCGTATTAAGAAGTTCACAGGTCGTATTTTTCAGTACCATAAAAACGAAAGGATAATCCATGCCTGAGCATCCCGCTTCAGACAATCCCCGCAATCACAGACCCGGAAATCTCAAGAGAAAAGGAGTGCCCACATCGCGCGGTCCACAGGGAAAACCCAATAAACCGCGTCACAATAACCCTGGGCACATGCCGAGGAAATCCGCCATTCTTGATGTGGCGAACGAGCCGATGCCAGATCTCGGCAACGGTCCAGACATTGCCATTAAAGATATGAAATCCATGACTATGCAGCATCTGAACGACCTGGCCGAACAGCTTGGCTTGCGTGAATACGGCGGCCTTAAACGGCAGGATCTTATTTTCAGGCTGCTGCAGGCAAGTATAGAAAAGTCCGGTTCCGCGTATGGTGAAGGCACGCTTGAAATTCTTACGGATGGATTCGGATTCCTGCGTTCCCCGGACTATTCTTATCTGCCCGGACCGGATGATATCTATGTTTCTCCCTCGCAGATACGAAAATTTGGCCTGCGAACGGGAGACAGTGTGAGCGGTCATGTCCGGCCACCCAAGAGCGGTGAACGGTATTTTGCACTGCTTAAGGTCGAATCGGTCAACCATGAAAGTCCTGAGGACGCCTACCGCCGTATCAATTTTGATAATCTGACGCCGTTACATCCCAATAAACGATTGCGCTTAGAGACGACCCAAGACGAGATCGCCATGCGGATTATGGATTTAATCTCGCCCATTGGCAAGGGACAGCGCGGCCTCATTGTAGCCGCTCCCTTTACGGGCAAGACCGTATTGCTCCAGAAAATAGCGAACAGTATTGCGGTGAACCATCCCGAAACCACCGTTATCGTCCTGCTCATTGACGAACGTCCCGAGGAAGTGACCGACATGCAACGCTCGGTACAGGGGGAAGTGATTGCCTCGACCTTTGATGAACCGCCTGAACGGCATGTGCAGGTCGCGGAAATGGTGCTGAACAAAGCGAAGCGTCTGGTGGAACATAAGCGGGACGTCATCATCCTGCTCGATTCCATAACACGCCTGGCCCGCGCTTATAATGTCATTGTTCCCGCGAGCGGCAAGGTGCTTTCCGGAGGCGTGGACTCCAATGCGCTCCAGCGCCCCAAACGTTTCTTCGGTGCCGCGCGCAATATTGAAGAAGGAGGTAGCCTGACCATTCTTGCAACCGCCCTCATTGAGACCGGCAGCCGCATGGATGATGTCATATTCGAAGAATTCAAAGGAACCGGCAATATGGAATTACACCTTGACCGGCGCCTTATGGAAAAGAGAATCTTCCCGGCCATCGATGTCAACAAGTCGAGAACACGCAAGGAAGAGCTGCTCATCAATGCCGAGGAACTGGAACGCATCTATCTCTTGTTCCGGGTCCTGGGGCCGCTCGAATCCACGGAGGCCGCGGAGTTGCTGATTGGGAAACTGAAGAAAACCAAATCGAACGAAGATTTCCTGGCGCTGATGCAGAAAATGTAGTTTGCGCCGCCGNNAGTTTGCGCCGCCGCGGTAAGCGCACGGCGCGGGGGAGTGCGGGGCATAAAGACATCGCAATGCGGGTGCTGTAAAATGGGTTTGGCCGGCGGGCAAGGCGCCCTTGCCTTAAAGGACTTTCTGTACGACATGGAGACCTGGAAAGAAAGCAAGATTGTCTTTAACGGTAAAATTCTGCGCCTGAGGGCGGGGGGCGTGGTCCTTGATGACGGCGTCAGAGCCTACAGGGAAGTCGTGGAACATCCGGGCGGCGCCTGTGTGCTCCCGTTTACCGGGGATGCCTTTGTTTTGGTGCGCCAATATCGAATCGCGCTTGCCCGGTATGTGCTCGAGGCGCCTGCCGGAAAACTCGAACCCGGGGAAACGCCCGAAGCATGCGCCATCAAGGAACTGCACGAGGAAACCGGTTATCGCGGGGACAGCCTGATTTCTTTGGGAGAAATCTATCCGTCCGTCGGCTTCTCCAGTGAAATCATTTATCTCTATCTGGCGACCGGCCTGACAAACGTGGGTAAACAACCGGAACCGGATGAGCGAATCGAAATTGTCACCCTCACCGTGGATGAAGCCCGGGCTAGCATGAACAACCATCAGTTCCGGGACGCTAAAACCCACGTGGTGGTGCAGCGCGCCCTGAACTGCCTGGGCTTAACCTGACACATAAAGGCAGCGGTTACAGGACAGGCTGCCGGACTTTCAGAATCCCGGCCCGGGATAGGGACCCGTCGGTAGTGCCGACAGGCGATATCGCGGCGGGACGGCCCCCTGTCTGGTACTGAAGGTTATCAACCCTTCATGAAGGGAACATTGAGATGAGACTGCGAATCCTCGCCCGGGTATGGTTGCCCTGCCTGTTCCTGGCGTCTTCCTGCGCTGCGACCCCTGACGCGCAACATGAATTACCCCCCTTCGGCAAAAACCTTCCCGAGGGCTATTCCCTGGTCTACGAGACAACGTTTTCCGACGGCAGCACCTGGTCGGATTTTGATTTTACGGACCCGGATACCTGGCGCCGCGCAGACAAAGAAGGGGAGAGTTACCTGGAATTATTCAAAAAAATCGGAGACTATACGCCGGAAGTGCGTTCGCCCCATACGATTGCCGTATTAACCAAGGTTCAGGTGGGCGATTTCATCTTGGAAGTAGACGCCGAATCCACAAATGTCAGCGCGGGGGCGCATCGGGACACCTGCTATTTCTTCGGCCTTTCGAGCCCGTCAAGGTTTTATTACGTCCACATCGCCTCGGGGGCGGATCCGAATGCCCATAACATCTTTCTGGTCAAAGATGCCCCCCGCACCAATATTGCCACTTACACGACAAAAGGCATTGACTGGGGCGTCGGCATCCGCCATCGCATACGCATTGAACGAACCGTAAGCGACGGTGCGATCAGGGTTTATTTCAATGATATGAGCGCACCTGTCATGAAGGCGACGGACACCAGTTTTGATTGGGGCTTTGTGGGACTGGGTTCCTTCGATGACACGGCAAAGTTTTATGCGATGAAACTCTACGCGCCGGAAATACGCAACATAACCGCCCATGTTTATACGAAGAAAGCCACGGACGAGGTTTCATCAAAATAGCCGCCGAGCCGGCATGCCCTTTTGTTCAGCACGCTCAGGAGGTACTGGATACCGGAGCGTTGGCTATCTTTTCCTTCAGGTAGTGTCCCGTATAGGAGCGCCGGTTTTTGCAGAGTTTCTCCGGCGTACCTTCCGCGATAATTCTGCCTCCCGCATCGCCGCCTTCCGGTCCCAGGTCAATAATCCAATCCGCCGTTTTGATGACATCCAGATTATGCTCAATCACGATGACGGTGTTGCCGTAATCCACCAGCCGGTGGAGCACCGTCAGAAGTTTGTCCACATCCGCAGCGTGCAGCCCGGTGGTAGGTTCGTCCAGAATATACAGGGTGCGTCCGGTCTGCCGTTTCGCCAGTTCCGTGGCCAGTTTGACGCGCTGGGCCTCGCCCCCGGACAGCGTGGTGGCCGACTGCCCCAGTTTGATGTAATCGAGCCCCACGTCGTGCAGGGTCTGTAACTTATTGATTACCGAGGGAATATTTTTAAAAAAAACGCACGCCTCTTCCACGGTCATATCCAGCACTTCCGCGATGTTCTTGCTTTTATACCGGATTTCCAGTGTGTCCCGGTTATAGCGCGCCCCATGGCAGACTTCACAAGGCACATACACATCCGGCAGGAAGTGCATCGCGATGGTAAGCAGCCCGTTGCCCTCGCAGGCTTCACACCGCCCCCCTTTCACATTGAAACTGAAGCGTCCGGGCAGATACCCCCGCGCCCGGGCTTCCTGCGTGCGGGAGAACAGGTCCCGTATGGGGCCGAAAAATCCCGTATAGGTCGCCGGATTGGATCGCGGTGTACGTCCGATGGGCGACTGGTCGATATCGATGATTTTGTCAATGTGTTCCAGCCCTTCGATATGTTCATGCCTGCCGGGCTGCCCCTGATACGTCCCGTAAAGGCGCTTTGCCACTGCAGGATAAAGCGTTTCATTAACCAGACTTGATTTGCCGGAACCCGAAACACCGGTAACCCCGATAAAGGTGCCCAGGGGAAAAGCGACATCAATGTTTTTCAGGTTGTTGTGGGCCGCCTTCCGAATGCACAAACGGTTCCCGTTCCCGGACCGGCGCTTTTCCGGCAACGGGATCATCAGGTCACCCCGCAGGTACTGTCCTGTCAACGACGCCTTGCACAGCATAACCTCCTTGGGCGTTCCCTCCGCCACGATGGCGCCCCCGTGCACCCCGGCGCCCGGTCCCAGGTCAAGCACGTAATCCGCGGCAAGGATGGTGTCCTCGTCATGTTCCACCACGATAACGGTATTGCCGAGGTCGCGAAGCCGCTTCAATGTCGCAAGCAGTTTTTCGTTATCCCGCTGGTGCAGGCCGATGCTGGGTTCATCGAGGACATAGAGCACCCCGACCAGCCCGCTGCCCACTTGTGTGGCCAGCCGGATCCGCTGGGATTCCCCCCCGGACAACGAACCCGCGTGGCGGTCCAGGCTCAGGTAGTTCAGCCCGACGCTGTTCAGAAAACCCAGGCGCTCCCGAATTTCCTTGAGGATCCGCTCGGCGATTTTCGCCCGGGTGGCATCCAGCCGTAACGTGAAAAAAAATTCAAACGCCTTTTGGATGGAAAGAGCCGTCACATCGGTGATGGTTGCTCCCGCCACACGCACGGCACAGGACTCGGGCCGCAGCCGCGCCCCATTACAGGCGGGACATGGCCGCGTCGCCATGAATTCCGTAATCATGTCCCGTGCCCGATTGGAATCGGTATCGCGGAAGCGCCGTTCCAGGTTTGGAATCACTCCTTCAAAGGGGCGGCGCGTCTTGTAATTGCTGTTCTCGCTTTCAAAAGAAAAGGATATTTCCTCGCCTCCGGAACCGTAAAGGACAACCTGCCTGAAAGCCTCCGGCAGGTTGCGCCAGGCTGTTTTGGGCGACTGTTTGTAATGGCGGCACACGGACAGGAGCATTTTGCGGTACATGCCGTCCAGCAACCGGCGAATACTCCACGGGCGCACCGCCCCGTCCTCAATGGATAGTTCCGCGTCGGGAATCACCAATTCCGGCGCCACCTCCATCACTTCGCCCAGCCCCGTGCAACGCGGACAGGCGCCATTCGGATTATTGAAGGAGAACATACGCGGTTCGAGTTCTTCCATGACCACACCGCATTCGATACAGGCCAGGTGTTCGCTTTGCAGCAGTTCCGCAGGCTCCGCACCTGGGCTTTCATACCAGACCCGGATCAGCCCTTTACCCAGTCTCAAACACGTTTCCACGGAATCGGTAAAACGTTTCCGGGAATCGGCGTTGACGGAAAGCCGGTCTACGACAACGTCGATGTCATGTTTCACGTATCGTTCCATTTCGATATCGTCTTCCACATGATAAAACGCGCCGTCCACACGGACACGGGCGTATCCCTGCTGTTTGACGTCCGTGAACACCTTCTGATAGTGGCCTTTGCGCTGGCGTACCAGCGGCGCCATCAGCTGCACCCGCGTGCCCTGGGGAAAGGCGAGAATGCTGTCCACAATGCTCTGGGGCGTCTGCGATTCAATCGGCTTGCCGCATTTATGGCAGTGGGGAATACCTGCCCGGGCAAACAGAAGGCGCAGATAATCGTATATCTCGGTTACCGTGCCGACAGTGGAACGGGGATTGCGATGCGTCGTCTTCTGCTCGATGGAAATGGCGGGACTCAATCCCTCGATATACTCCACATCGGGCTTGTCCATCTGGTCCAGGAACTGCCGCGCGTAGGCCGACAGGCTCTCCACGTAACGCCGCTGTCCCTCGGCATAAATGGTGTCGAAAGCAAGGCTGGACTTACCCGAACCGCTCAACCCGGTGATTACAATAAGGCGGTCCCGGGGCAGTTCCACGGAAAGATTCTTGAGATTATGTTCGCGGGCGCCGCGTATAACGATACGCCCGCCGGAGGAAGATGCGGATGGACACATGGAAAGGATACACCCTACTAGTAACCCCTGTAAGGGCCCCAAACGCGGGACGAGAGACAGGGGGCGGTTGCTGAACAGGGAAGAGAAAAAACAGG
>MTKZ01023274.1_pt1 | contig 22083 bp, 16 predicted proteins | sample 1042781 | NCBI WGS metagenome assembly MTKZ01 (sample SAMN06212207, study PRJNA360539) | anaerobic digester metagenome | biome: Wastewater treatment plant; material: sludge; isolation source: anaerobic digester fed with sludge from wastewater treatment plant | place: Denmark: WWTP Viborg ... | reverse complement strand
GAAGGAGGGGAAAGTTATGGTATTAAAATATCTGCATAATAAAGACCATATTAAGATTAAGATGATTTAAAACATGATGAAAGGTTTATGAATCGGCGATATTGAATTACATGAATACAAGTAATTCCGCCATTCCTGCCGTCATCACTTACTCGGTCAGGTTGGTATAAAATGAGTCTGAATACATAGCTGACGCACTAATTGTCACAAGTCAGGAGTGGCAAAAAAAAGTGACCACTAATGCACGACTGTTTTTATGCTTGTATTCCCAATCAGATCCCCAGATATTTTTTCAGTAACGTCTTGCCCGTCATAATGGCTTCTCTCCCTGAAGATTCAATTCCGTACCATCCCCTGTAACCTCCATCGTGACTTATCTTTATCATTTTTGCTGTAAGCTCCTCTGTCGGCTGGTTCCTGTATGACATCCCCACAGCCCAGGGCAGCATTTTCTCGAGATAATCTACATTATCGAAATCGGAAGCCGGTGCCCGCCAGTCGGGATATGAGCCAAAGTAGAGATTATTCACCTCCTTAAGCAAAGCCACCATCCAGTCAGCATCATTCGACACCCCTCCGTGATTTTCAATGCAAACACTTATACGAGCCTGAACAGCATATTCGAGCAGCATGTTGTATGACTCTGCCGCCCACTTCAGGGCTTCCTCCTTATTCACATTCTGTGGTCCCCTGCAATTGGTTCGTATGGCTTTGCATCCCAGATAATCAGCAACATCGATCCATTTCCTGTGGTTTATTACGAATTGCTTTCTTAACCCGGGTGTTGGTTCACAGCCATCTCCTTCCGAATCGACCATGATCAGTACCATCGATACCCCGTGGCTGTCAGCATTCTTCTTCAACTGATTGAGATAGGATACAGTCGGCACTTCAAACAGGGTATTCACAAACTCGATGCCGTTCAGTCCAAAGTCTTCCCTTGCAATCCGCGGAAAATCGAGGTTCTTCCATTTCCCGTCCCTTATCTCCTGCACCAGCGCCCATTGAGCAAGTGAAATGTCATCTTTGGTCATCCCTGGTGTTGCCATGGCATTCGCTTGTTGAATCAGCCCGGGCGCCATCATTCCGGCCGCACCCAGCATTACAGTTTTTTCTACAAAACTTCTTCTTGAATATTGCTTTCCGGTGTTTTTCATGTTCAGTAATTATTAAGAGTTATCAGGCATTTAGTTCTATATTTTAAAAGAGCAGGTCAATTTAACCTTGTAAATTTCAGCGCCTTGATGAGACCGGCTTCTTCCCTGCTCCTGCTTACAAGCTTGATTGTAATCTCCTCCCTGCCCTGATCCAGTTCAACATTTCCTATATCCATCCACGACCATGTACGTTCAACCGACTCGCTGCGCTTTACATAATCTCTTTCCGGAAGAATCTCTGATTCAAACGGTTCACTTATCATGAATGAAAGCGTACCTGAACCTGTTACCAGTTCCATCTGGCTTCCCGTATTCTCTGCTGTGCATCCGTATTGCAAAGCAACTTTATAAGTGCCCTTACTTACAATATTAAGTGTCCATACTATTGAATCCCCGTCCCGGGTCCAGTTCTCAGTATGCGACTGGTTGGGGTGAATGCTTGAATACCTGATCTTCCCTGAAAGAGACGCATCCTGTACGGGAAGAGTAAAGCTCTTTTCCTCACTGAATCCGGCTTCGATGGTAGTAACAGGCTGGTAATTTGAAATCAGTTCTTCATTGTGACGAACAAGATGGTCAAGCAATGTGCCTGTGGTTTCTTTGTCATTAAAAGAAATATCATTAAGCTGGCCGGGATCATCAATCATGTTATAGAGAAGGGTATCACGGCGTGTCAGAACCAGCCGGTAGGTATTGTTTCTCACCGAACTGTTGCATTCCTCAAGGTTCTGATTGCCCTGACGTGAAAATATCAGACGGTCAAATTCCTTTTGGTTGCCCTTTATGATCCCGGATAGGTCTGTTCCGTCGAAGGGCTTTTCAGGATTGTATTTCACACCGCACATGCCCAGAAGGGTGGGCATGATATCGATATCCTGTGCCAGCTGGTCTGTTTCTGACGGTTTGATCTTTCCAGGCCATTTTATGTAGAAAGGCACCCTCACGCCCCCTTCATCCACTGATCCCTTTCTTCCCTTCATTCCTCCGTTGTAGCGATCGGTATTGGGTCCGTTGTCAGAGAAAAATATCACGATGGTGTTCTCAGCAATCTCCAGTTCCTCAAGCTTATCAATTATCTTTCCGATGTTCTCATCCATATTCTCCACCATCCCGTAGATGCACGAAAGCGTTGAGTCGAGACCCGCCTGCCTGTACTTGTCGAAATACTTTTCCGGAACCTGGAAGGGTGAATGCGGAACATTATATGTTACCAGACACAGAAACGGATTATCCCTGTTTCTTTCAATGAAATCAATTGCCTTTCCGGTGAAAAAATCGCTTGTGTACCCTGACGATTGCTTCTCTTCGTCATTGTGAAGAAACCATGCATCATAATAATATCCAAGATGCCCGACGGGAAATCCAACAAACTCGTCGAATCCCTGCCTGTTGGGATGCTGGGAAAAATATCTTCCGTTGTGCCATTTACCGAAACATCCGCTTGAATAGCCGTTATCTTTAAGCACTTCAGCTATGGTTACCTCATCGCTTCTCATATTTTCATAACCGCGGGTGACCGATGAGACCCCTGTCCTCAGGAAATATCGTCCGGTAAGCATCTCAGCCCTTGTAGGAGCGCTCAGCGGACAGACATAAAACCGGTCGAAACTTAGACTTTCCGATTTGAGCCTGTTAAGGACCGGAGTTGAAATATTGTCATTACCGTTGGCATTAATGTCACCCCAGCCCATATCATCGGCAAGGATCACAACAATATTCGGATTGGAATTTTTTGCCAGATTACTGCATGAAAGTGAAGCAATTGCAAGACCTGTCAGGCAAACCGGACCAAGACTCTTTCCATTTATCATTTTGTTTTATTTGAGTGGTTTGTAATCAGGGTTTGGAACAGGCATCAGGGCATTAATCCTTTCGCGCCATTCGATCAGCAATTTATGCAATTCCGTCGTTTTTTGTACCATTTTGTCTGAAAGGTCTGTTGATTCAGAAACATCGTTCTTAAGGTCATATAATTCGGTGGTTCCGGTTTCGTAGTTCTCAACCAGCTTATAATCACCCTTCCTTATTGCACCTGATGGCCGGCCCAGCTGGTTTGAAAAGTGAGGATAATGCCAGAATAATGAACGGTCGGAGTAAGCCCGGGATTCTCCTTCAAGCAACGGAACGATGCTCACCCCGTCAACCTCTGATGGTATTGTCTTTATTCCCGCTATCTGACACAGGGTAGGAAGGTAGTCGATTGAGGAAAAGGAAGCCTCTGATACTGATCCCGGATTTATCTTTCCCGGCCAGCTCATAATTGCAGGGACCCTTATGCCTCCTTCATAAACATGACCTTTCCATTTTCTAAGAGGCAGATTCGATGTCGGGGTCGGACCAAGCTCGTCAAGTCCCAGGCCTCCGTTATCCGAAGTAAATATTATCAATGTATTATCAAGAATCCCGTTCTGCCTTAGTGTTTCAACAATTCTTCCAACGCCGTCGTCGATGCTTTCCACCATCGCCGCGTAGTAGGGATTGAACTTTTCATCCGACTGGCCGTATTTGCGGAAATACTTCATCAGTTTATCCGGACGCGGCACTATGACCACATGGGGCGCTGAATATGCAAGGTAAAGAAAGAAGGGCTTGCCTCTGTTCTTCGAAATAAACTCCAGCCCGTAATCTGTGAGCTTGTCGGTGAGGTATTCTGTTCCTTTGTCGGTGAACTCCTTATCATAGGAATCCTCATAAATTGAATAATTATAATAATCGAGCCCGTTCTTGCCTATCATTCTTGAATAGTCAAACCCCTGGTTCCATGGTGCAATGGAGTCGTGGCCTCCCAGATGCCACTTGCCGGACATCCCGGTAGAATATCCTGCTTCCTTAAGCAATTCTGCAATTGTCACTTCTCCCGATTCGAGGTATGGTTTCCAGGGAGCCGGCAGTACCTGAGATGTGGGATCCGTTCTGTTTCCTGCTATGAAATTTGTCAGCTGAAGACGGGCAGGATATTTACCTGTCATTATTGATGCTCTTGTTGGTGAGCTTACAGGACAGGCTGCATAAGCCTGAGTGAAGAGGATCCCTTTTTTTGCAAGTGAATCAATATTGGGAGTCTCAGTAAAATTATTTCCGTAACAGCCGAGGTCTTTCCATCCCAGATCATCAGCCAGTATAAAGACTATATTCGGCTCCTGGGAGGAAACAGGATTATTTATTGCGACGGATGCAAATGCAATACTTTGCAGATAAACATTATAAAAAATGCTTCTACTCATCTCTCAAAAGTTTAATTAATTCAATTCATCTTTTAAAAAGTATTTATTTAACGTATATTCCGGCTGCCACTTATCCGGTTTGCGGACAAGTTTAGTGTGGTCATACTCCAGAGGCAGTTTATGCGCTGCATTAAGCTGAATTGTATCACCTGTTATTTTTTGCCAGTCCGTTAGTTCCCTTAACATCTGATTTTGAATTGTGTTATATGCTGTATCGCCGGATAGATTATTCATTTCAAATTGATCATTTTCAAGATTAAACAACTGTGTTAAACCTCTTTCAGGATATTTTATCAGTTTCCATTCATCTGTACGCACTGCTCTTACTGTATTCCTGTAGGCAGTAAAAACTGAAGACCGGATCTCCTTTGCCGTCCCTGAAATAATGGGATTAAGACTCAGACCGTCAATGCCCTCAGGAATGGGTAGGGAAGACAATTCTGCAAGTGTGGGAAAGAGATCGAACAGGTAAGCAAATGCTTCTGATTTCTTCCCCTTTGGTATCCCGGGACCAGAAATTATAAGGGGGACCCTCATGCTGTGTTCATAGAGGTTCTGTTTTCCCAGCAGGCCGTGACTGCCGATTGCAAGACCGTTATCGGAAGCAAAAACTATTATGGTATTCTTATAAAGGCCATTCTCTTTAAGAGTGTTGATAATACTCCCTACACTTTCATCAAGATGTGTAATCAACCCATAATAATCGGCCAGTACCATTTTTACAAAATCAGCCGGTCTGGGCCAGGGAAGAAGGTTTTCATCGCGCACTGTCAGGTCGTCGAACGCAAAAGGATGCAGAGGCATAAAATTCGCCGGAAGACTTATTGAATCGGGAGAATATCTGTCAACAAAATCCGGCCTGGGCGAATAGGGGTCATGAGGGGCTGTAAAAGCGACATAGCAGAAAAAGGGATCTCCTTTCCTGCCCCCCGGATAATCATTAATAAATTTTATGGCAGCTTCGGCGAAAAGATCTGTTGAGAAACCCTTTGAAACAGGTTGTGTCAGTTTACAGTCGTCACCCATATCGCATAATGGTATATTGAAATGATCAGCCATACCGCCAAGAAACACATTCTTACCTTTATTGAAGCTGGCTTCAAAAGCACTTTTCTCATTATGCCATTTTCCTGTTCCGAACGTTATGTAGCCATGTGTAGAAAAGTGCATGGGCATTGTTACAATACCATCAAGTTTATCATAAACATTAAAAAGGTGTTTACCACTCAAAAGCATTGCCCTGCTTGGTGCTGAAATTGCCCCGTGGTGGCCTCCCATTATGTAGCTGTTGGTAAATTGCATACCTGTTTCTGCAAGACTGTCGATATTCGGGGTTTTAATTATATTATTCCCATAACAGCCCAGGGCATCGGCCCTGAGGTCATCAGCCAGAACAAACAAAATATTTGGCTTCAGATCCTTATTGGCGCAGGAGTTTGCTAATACCATAAGAGACAGACTGCATGCGCATCCGGTCATTATCCTTGTTTTTATCATTGCTATAAAAAATTAATAATCATTCTCTTATATAATGTCGATCACACCAGGCGGGCACATCACATAATATGCACCACAACCAGTGCATTGTTCCATTTTCACAACAGGAATGGTTGCCATCAATTCCTCTGATTATTTGTACTCAATCGCATTATAGCTCCTGTTGCCCATGCATGGTATAGAATCTTGACTCCCGATTCACTTATCATCTCATCCATCACATATTTGGCTGCCTCGGGGTCAACAACGGGATTAACCTCTGATATCGACATTCCGAGGTCTTTCAGTCTCCGGGACATCTCTCCTCCTATTCCATATATGACCTGTTTCCTGCGGTTCCGCCTGTCAACTGCATGGGTTGATAGAAGCGGAAGAACAAGTCCGCCTGTCCACAGCCCGCCCAGATGATTATACCTTTCAACAAGCCATGTTTCAGCTCCAGGCCTGCTTGCAGCAATAGCCGCCGCTGTTCCTGCAGGGCCTCCGCCTACAACAAGAACATCTGTCCCGGCAAGGACGGGTATCTGCCGTGCAGGTTCCGTAATGGTCCTGCCTGTAAGTCCCGCCAAAGCTGGTTCAGGAACAGGCTGCTTGCCATCTGACGGAGTGGAAAGCTCCCGTCTGCAGCCTATTCCAAGGCTAATGGTTCCTCCCGCTATCAGCGATTTTGTAAGAAAATCTCTTCTTTTCATAGTCTGAAGTTTATCAAGTATATTCCAACGTTTATGCTCCGTGTTTCTCTGTGTCTGTGGTTATTTTTCCCCCCCCGAAAAGGTGGGAAATCCTCGGCAGCCACATGGGCACCTCTTTCATATAGACCCTGTATTCTTCACCAAAATGCTCAAGAAGAATCTTCTCCTCATAGCAGGAAATCTTATACAGGAAAACGGTTGTAAGCAACCAGACAACCATTGAAGCTATCGACAGTGAAAAACAAATCAATCCTATGTACAACAGGATCTCTCCAAGATATAAAGGGTGCCTTACAATCGAAAATACCCCTTTCCGTATAACTTCAGGCTTCTCCCTTACCTCATCAAACACAATACTCATTCCGTTGAATGACAGGAACCCGGATACGATTAACACGATTGTGCCTGCAATGACACGTATCACATTCGGTACATAATCATTCAAAAAGGTAGAGAAATTCAGAAAGAATGAATCCAGAACATAAACTGCCACGAATAAAACGGCAAAAATAGCCTGACCTGCATCACCAATCCTATGTTCTCCAATAAGATCCGATCTGCCCTTATGCATTTTTGTTTTCATTTTCGGTTGCTTATCCATTTTTATCTTTTTGTTCCATTCTGAAGCTATATATTTATCCCCGGGGCATCGCCCTAATAGGGTTTGCCAAGGATATCAAGATTCCCGTCACCTTAAGAAGAATTACCAGTAATGAAAAATGAATCGTAACATTTACTTTTTTGTTAATTGATATCTTTATTGAACACTTACTTATTGCAGGGAAGCGTCTGAAAATAAATAATTCATACGTCGGAAACATCTTTGGTAATACCTGCCAATATGATGCATTTTAATCCAAATTTACTTGTAAGTATTTACTCCAACTAAATAAAAATAATTGTTTCTGATATTTCTTTTTGTTTTTTTCCAGAATATTGAATAATATGCGTTTGATAAAGGTTTAGAAAGATCAGAAAATTAAGAAACAAGGAAGAAATTTGGGAACGATGATTTGGTAATCATTGTGACTGAGGGGTTTTGTATTGAACAAGAAAGCAGGTCATTATTAATGCTTCACCTACCTTACATACTAACTAAAGGTGCAGATTAATTTTTTATATTTTACTGAATTCCAGATTGATATGAAAAAACCCATTCCATTTTTCAGACGAATAATTATGTTCATAATTTTAGTCTTATTATTCACTCACACATACTCTCAGCCAAGTTCATTTACATGGCAAAATAGGCATAAAGAGTGGAAAAATCCCGTTTCTCCTGCAAAAAATCAAGGACTCAATGGACCTTGTTCGATTTTTGCAGCTGTTGCCGGAGTTGAAGCTATGACATCAATCTACTATCTATTAAATGACACACAAATTATTCTCTCTGAAAGCAGTATTTATAATGCGGGCTCTAATGAAGGATGTGTTGGCATAACCTGCGGGACAGGTGATGTTCAATCAGCATTGAATATAATGAATTCTATTGGAATTGTGGATAACGTGAATTATCCATATCAATCCAATTGTAGAGATGATTGCCAAACAGTATTTTCAAGCCAGAACTACAATTATAAAATAAAGATTCCTAAGGCAACCGGATCTCAAATAACAATAGACAGTGCAGTTGCTCTTCAACAAGCAATTATGGATTATGGACCTATTATAGCCACACTTGGAGGAAATTATGGGGGATATTATGTAACTCATTATTTATATCCTGAATCTGGCATTAACACAGATCATTCAGTTTTAATAATTGGTTGGCGGCATAATCCAGAATTAGAATGGCATATTAAAGATAGCTGGCATGAAAAGCATTCGATTTACTATCGGTCAACGGATTCTATAGATATATTTGATTTTGGTCCATCGTTTTATCGAGTTCATCCATTAGATAATAGTAATAATCCAATTAGTTGTGCAGGAGATGGTTGCCCTGGCGCAATTAGCAATAGGATTCCTGAAGATCATGATGGGGACGGTTTCTATAACTGGGGAATAGGATTAAAACCACCTAACTTTCCAGGAATTGTTAGCAATATGGACGTTGATGATGGTGACAAAAAAGTAATTTTCCGTGATGGGTACAATATTTTAGCCGGACCGTATATTTCAGATACTATTCATTCAAAATATATTTGTTCTGGGGGAAAGACTTTTACTTTAGAGAACTTTGATGCTCTTTCTCAACGAGGATTTACTGTTAACTGGAACTTATCCCCCTCAAATTATTTTTCTAGTTCTAGTGGTAGTTCAAAAACGGCCAATGTAATTCCTTACTCATCCTATTATGGGAAAAAATGTAGTTTAGAATATCATCTTTACAAAGGCGATACACTTGTAACCACGCATAAATATGAATTTTATATTAACGGCCCCCGTGAAGATCACGTATCAATTTCAGTCCTGGATTCCTATGGTGGTTCACCTACTAAATATGGCGATACTTATTATCTGTGCCCTAATACCAATTATACCATTTCATATAATAACTATGATGATTCATGTACTACTTCAAATTTCAGCTGGGGATTACCGTATGGTTGGTCAAAGAATTGGGAATATAATAACCAGGTCTCAATAAATACAAATAATAATCCTGATGGATTCCTAAGTATCTCAGCACTTACATCTTATTGCAATGAAAATATTCAGGTTCTTAATCCTTACTTCGGAGCCTCAGAATGCGGTGAATATTTTGTTCTGTATCCAAATCCTGCTGAGTCTTTTGTTGTAGTTGATATTATGAAGGATAAATTCTCATCTGAAAAAATATCTTATGAGGAAGATTGCACTTTAACTATAATGGATAAAGTAGGGATAAGTAAAGATATTGTTAAATTTAAAGGATTCCCTTATACACTAGATACAAGTAAATTAAAAGAAGGACTTTATTTTGTTATTATTCAACTAAATGATATAAGGGCAACACTACAACTTGTAATAAACCCTTAGCCATGAATAATTGACTCGGTTAAATCCAGATAATTCTGAAAATTTACGGGAGTGTAAAGAATTTCAATAAAGGTCACTCATTATAATAAAATTATGACCATTCAGACCAATAAACATATGATTAACAACAATTTATTGATATCAGCTATTATCATTTACCTAGTGGTAATTTTATCCAGCTGTAAGAAGGAAGAGGATCATTCAGGCCTACCGGTTGATGGAGATGGTAATGATTATGACACGATTGTTATCGGCACGCAGACATGGCTGAAGGAGAATCTCAAAACTACAACATATCGATTTGGTAACCCTGTCCGATTAATAACAGATGATACTCAGTGGTCCACCTGGCAACAACCAGCTTATTGCTGGTATGACAATAATCCTGATAATAAGGATGTCTATGGTGCCCTATACAATTGGTTTGCCGTAAAAACACAAGCTCTTTGCCCTGACGGATGGCATGTACCTACATTAATTGAATGGAACACCTTAATTGATTTTTGTGGAGGGGAATATGAGGCTGGATGCAGATTAAAGGAGACTGGAACATTCCATTGGGAATGGCCAAATACCTGTGCTACGAATGAGAGTGGATTTAGTGCATTACCTGGTGGTGCCAGATACTTTGCAGATGGCACTTTTTACAAAATTAAAGAAATAGGACTATATTGGGCATCTGATGTTTGTTACAGACTTGGATTAGGGTCTTCATATGGTAGCACTTCTATGATTTATTGGTACAAACAAGCCGGATTTTCTGTACGTTGCATCAAAGACAGATGATCAATTATGACAGTATTCTTATACTTCCTCATTAAATATAATAATGTATTAAGCCGCATTAAATCAGCACAATAAAGCATCCTGATATTTCTGTTTCTAATGTAATGAGCTGATTTACTTCATCATAAAAAAATCAATATCCATGAAATGTCTGCTTGATTTCTTCCAGGATAATGAAAAAGGCAGGACCTCCACAATCAGACGTGTCATTAACCATTGAAATACGTCTTAGGATCGTTCTTGAAATTTAAAGGCACGTATGAGAGTAAGCATATTAATCTGCGCCATCCAAGGCCGCTGACGGTCCCGGGCGTTTTCAAGAGCTTCAAGAGCAATATTGACATCCTCCACAATCTGGAAATCATACATCCCCAGACAGACAAAATCGGCTCCGTTCCTGAAGGCGTAACTAAGTCCCACCTCAGGCTTGATGGCTCCCGCAGCAAGCACCTTGAATGCAATCCACGGCTCCGACAGGGTTCCCATTTATACTGGAGAGTGTTGAATCAAGTCCTGCCTGTCTGTATTTGCTGAAATACTTTTCGGGAACCTGAAAGGGTGAATGAGGAACATTGAATGACACGTAACATAAACATGGATTATCATTGTTTCGTTCCATGAAATCAATAGCCTGACTTGTAAAATAATCACTTGTGTATCCCGACGATTGTTTTTCTTCATCGTTATGGAGAAACCAGGCATCGAAGTAGTATCCCAGATGCCCTACGGGTAATCCGACGAATTCATCAAAGCCCTGCCTGTTTGGATGCTGAGGATAGTATCGTCCATTATGCCATTTGCCAAAGCACCCTGTTGAGTACTGGTTTTCTTTAAGTACCTCTGCAAGTGTCACCTCGTCTCCCCTCATATTCTCATAACCTCGTGTCACCGAGGAGACACCAGTCCTCAGAAAATACCTGCCGGTAAGCATCTCAGCTCTTGTGGGCGCACTTAAAGGACATACGTAAAACCTGTCAAAACTGAGGCTTTGGGCTGCAAGCCTGTTAAGAACAGGTGTTTCAATCGCAGGATTCCCATTGAGGTTCACATCGCCCCAGCCCATGTCGTCAGCAAGGATTACAACAATATTCGGATTGGAATTTTTTGCCAGATTACTAAATGAGAGTGAAGCAATTGCCAGACCTGTCAGGCAAACCGGCGCAAGACTTTTTCCTCTTATCATTTTCTCTTATTTGAGTGGTTTGTAATCAGGGTCTGGAACAGGTATAAGGCATTAACGTTTTCGCTACATTCGATCAGCATTTTATGCAATTCCGTTGTTTTTTATACCATTTTATGCGAAAGGTCTGTCGATTCAGCCGCCAGGAAATTAGATTGGAATCAGTTTTATTGCTCCCGGGGGACAAATCACGACGCAGGCACCGCATCCTGTACACAGTTTCTGATCGATAAGCGGCAGGGCCTCGCTGCCTTCTTCTCCCAGGCCGATGGCGATTGCATCATACCTGCAAGAAACCTCGCACCTGTTGCATTCACGGTTGTTTGACAGCCAGCATTTATCAAACTCTATCTCCGCCTTTCCCATGATTATCTTCTTCTTGTCCCCGGGGCTGAAAAGGGATATGCTTCCAGAAGGACATACCTTGCTGCAAAGGTTGCAATCCTCGAGGCAATATCCGTTTATGAACCTCACCTCAGGTGTCATGAGAGATATAAGCCGGGAGCTATCGATATGATGATGCAGAATCTTTGTCGGGCACGACCTGATGCAATTGCCGCAGCGGATGCAGAGCGTATTGAAAGTATCTTCAGGCACAGAACCGGGAGGTCTTATTAATGGTTTACCTTCAGGGTTTATTTGTTTTGGAAGAAATACTCCTGCTGCAACACCTGCACCGGCAGAAATCAGATAACGTCTGCCTGCCGAAAAACCCCGGCTGGATCTCTTTTCATTACCGGATAGTGAGTGAACATTTTTTCTCAGATCCCATGCAACGTTTTGAAGACCTCCAAGGGGGCATAGTTGTCCGCACCACAGATTTGGAAAGAAATAATTAAGTACAAGCAGAAGAGGAAGCCCCGCCAGGGCAATGATACCCTTAAATTCAGTATTTCCGGCCAGGGATGTAAAAAATCCGTGAAAAATGGCCAGGGGATCGACGAGAATAAAAAGAGGCAGGCCTGCTGCAGCAGATGCAATAGAAACAAGGGCTATCCACCGGCTTATATCCGGAAATTTCTTAAGAAAGGATGCTTTGAAAGGCGATACCCGGGAAATAGCATCGCAGGGGTACCCGACCGGGCAGAGATAAACACAGAAGAAACGCTTTTTAAAAAATGTTGTGGCCAGAACTGCGACAGCGGCAGTGTTAAGGAAAACAAAACTTTTGAGGGTCAGCACAGAATTAAGCATGATAAAGGGACTGAACCACAGATAAAAACCGGTGAATATTCCCCACCCCAATGGAAGGGCAAGCAATACGGCAAGGAGGGTTGATATCAAGCGTATATCCGACGGACCGGTTCTGGTTCTTATCCAAGCCATGCGCCTTGTTCGGTGAGAAGGGTTTTCAGTTCTTTCGTATTAACATCCCGGGCTCTTATTCCCTTCTTTGAAGCGATGGCAGCTGCGGCGCCTGCTCCGTGACCGGTAACAAGGCAGGTTCCTATGATCCGTGTATCTTCAACAAGGTCTCTTTCGAAGCAGAAGCAGCGGCCCGCGACAATCAGGTTCTCTGTATTCCGGGGAAGCAATGAGCGGTAAGGTATCTGCCAGTAAGGCCTCTCTTCTGGTTTTACAGCCCTTCCTTTAAACATCATCGTTGTCCATGCACCACTAATTCCAATAACATCGGGGAAAGCCTTAAATGTCATGGTGTCTTCAAGTGTCAGCCTGTATTCACCATCGAGAATGCGCGACATTCTCACTCCCATCTGTGAAGCTGTATCGACCAGGAAAACCTCCTCAAATCCCGGAGTGGAACGTATTCTCTGAGCCTTCTCCCATATTTCCTTACGGTAATCCATCTGGAGTTTCGACAGGTTAAGAACATCCACGCCGTTCTGATCGCGACGCCCCTGCATGTTTACCCAGTTAACACTTTTAATTGGTGTGGGGCTTCCCAGATCAAGGCCGTCCGGAAGCGCTGAAGGGTCCTTTATCCTGTCGATATTGCCAAGCCTGTGAACAAGACCTATATGGTAATTCATCATGTCGTATTTCTCACCTGCAAAATGATAGATATCCCCGTCGCCGGTACAGTCAATAACTATTTTTGCAAGAATGGCCATCCTTCCTGATTTGCTTTCAATAAACACTCCCCTGATGACATTTTCTTCCATAATCGCTCCTGTTGCCCAGGCATGGTACAACATTTTGACTCCCGATTCACTTATCATCTCATCCAGAACATATTTGGCTGCTTCAGGGTCAACAACGGGATTCACCTCGGATATTGACATCCCGAGGTCTTTCAGGCGCTGAGCCATCTCTCCTCCTATTCCATAGATAACCTGTTTTCTGCGGTTCCGTCTGTCAACAGCATGGGTTGAGAGTAGCGGCAGGACAAGTCCGCCTGTCCAGAGGCCGCCCAGATGGTTATACCGTTCAACAAGCCATGTCTCGGCTCCAGCCCTGCTTGCAGCGATAGCAGCTGCTGTTCCTGCGGGTCCGCCACCAACAACAAGGACATCTGTCTCGGCAAGGATGGGTATCTGCCGTGAAGGTTCCGTTATGGTTCTGCCTGTCAGTCCAGCCAAAGCTGTTTCAGGAACAGGCTGTTTGTCATCTGACTGAATTGAAAGGTCACGTCTGCAGCCGATTCCAAGGCTTATAGTGCCTCCTGCAATCAGAGCTTTTGTAAGGAAGTCTCTTCTTCTCATATTGATGTTTTATCAAATATAATCCAACATTTCTTCTCTGTGCTTCTCGTGTCCTCTGTGGTTAAATTCTTCTCACCAGGGGGGCACAGAGGCAGTTAGATTAATGGCTTTACAAGTTAATTATATCACCAGGTTGTTCCGTTCTGAAGCCATATATTGAGACCGGGGGCGCCTCCGTCGTACGGCTTTCCAAGTATATCCAGATCACCGTCCCCGTCAAGGTCCGTTATCTCCGAATCGTGAAGATCAAATCCCCTGGATATTATCAGGTCCCTTTCAAAATTTCCCTTCCCGTCCCCGAAGAGGATCCTGCTGACAGCATCCTTATAACCTCCGAGTGTCATTTCCGCGTACCAGATATCATTATTGCCGTCGCCGTCAAAGTCGATAATGGCCAGCGAGTGTCCGTTCGCTACTTTCGGCACTATCTCTTTTCTTATCCATGTATTTTTTTGATATTCATACATATACATTGGAGCGACTCCGTCACCCACCACCAATACAATTTCCGGCCTTCCGCCGGCTACAAGCTGTCCTGCAGCGGACCGGCTGAAGGTATAAGCGGCATCGACAACATTATATGAAAACCTGTCATCACCCAGATATTTGAACCAGAGTCCTCCTCCCACTATATCCTCAATTCCGTCTCCGTCGATATCGGCTTTTGCCAGACCTTCGTGCTCATTCGTACGCTTCCACGAGGGATAGCTTCCATGCTGTTCCATCTGGCTGTCGCTGAAGTATTTGTAAACCGGTATAAGTTTCCAGTTCGCCTGTTCATAAGGCTCTCCGGGAATACGTGTGAAATATAAGGTCTGATCGCCCTGGGCCCAGAAGACAAGATCAGCTTTCCCGTCACCGTCAAAATCGCCCGTGATCTGATCATGAACCTTGTTTCCACCGATGTCGCGGATCAGGTATCTTGGCCATGCAGGTTTTGAGAAATCGGGATATGGATTCTCCCACCACCACACCTGGTTTGTCTTTGATTCCCCGCCGGCAATGATATCCATATCACCGTCATTATCAACATCAAAAGCCACCGTGCCGGCTTCAATAAAACAGATAGCGTCTTCCACAATGTGTCTTTTCCATCCGTCTTCCGTACGCTGGTACCAGACAACTGAAGGCGCTGAGGTACGTTCAGTAATACAGAAATCATTTATTCCGTCGTTATCGAAGTCTCCGATTGCGGCCGAGGTCTGCTGCTTTCCGGGATTTGGGATTTCCAGGTCGCCGCTTTTGGTGGAAAGGTGTACCCAGGTAATCTGGGCAACGATATAGTCTCCTGTAAAAGCGGTAATTATTAAATAAAGTATCATCTTCTTCATGGTGATTAAACATTAACCAGGCTCATCTTTGGATTTTTTGCGCTTAATGCAGATCATCCCTGGTCTGTTCTTTACAAATTATTGGGAATACCTCAAAGGTAATTACTGTTTTGAACTTGCTGAAACACTAATGATCAGAAATAAGTTATTGATTTTATTGATTTTTCATAAGTTCTCTGTATCGATTTTCCCAGCTTCCTGACACGATCCAATTCTGAATCATAACCTTTAATGAGCTGACTCAGGCCTGACACAATATCGCTGCCACTTACCTGTTCAATTTCAAATACCCGGTCGGACAGACCAAGATCGTAATACATCTGGCCTTTTATGGTGTCTTCAGGCTGCCGGAGGTAGAAGGCAGGAGTACCGTTAACCAGCGATAAAATCGGTGAATGGCATTCAAAACTGAGTAACGCAAATGCATGCAAATAAACTGACGCTGCTTCGTCAGGAAGCCAGTAGCCGCGTTTTGTTACTAAGGGTTTTACATCATCCGGTAGAGGATTGATAAGGAGCTCATCCATAATATCGATCTGGTAAGTCATTTCAGGACACACAAGCACTTTGTTTCCTGTGCTGCGAACCCATGAAATAATGGCTTCGCGTAATTTCGAATGATCTTCCTCTTTTTTTGAATCATTAAGTGCATCGATACTTTTTATCTGTTCCTGAGTATAACTTCCTGGACGGATAATGTAGTACGGAGTTCTTCTTAAACGGGGAATGACACAGATAAATTTCCGGTGCTCCAGACCCTTTTCCTTCAGGAATATATCCGCCCTCTCTTCATCTTTCAGATGCATAAAAAAAGTAGCATCAGGGACAAAATTTCTGATTGGCTTCTCAATTCCGTTTTTAATCAGCACATCAAAAGAAGCCGTTTCGCGGGTGTAAATGAAAGATGCTTTTAAAAGCAGGTTCTTCAGGGTTTCGTCAATTGTCTGAATGGTAGTGCCGAATATTCCGAAAGGTTTACCTGTTGCCTTTACCCATGCTTCAAGATTTGCAGATCCTACTACGGATGGACCTGATCCATGGATCATAATACCGGCGCTTCTGAACGCATCTTTTACTTCGCTGCTGCTCACATTGAAGTCAGCATCTACATCTCCATGAATTATTCTCACTCCTGGAAAGTTTCTGCTTAACCACGCTTCGACCTCGCTGCCGGCGCTTTTCTTCCAGAGAATAAGTTCTGTATCAGGCAGAAAGGTCTGAAGAATATTAAGCAGTCCTGGAGTGTGTGCTATATCACCTATATTTATATCCTGCCATCCGGAAACGATGAGGATGGTTCCGGGCTTCTTAATATTCTGATACGAAACAATACCGCTAATATTTATTCCCAGAGAAGTCAGGACAATGGATTTTAATAGCTTTCTTCTTTTCATCTGATAATTTTCAGTTGCTTTTTTTGGTTTTTATCCGTTTTACCAATTAGTAATGTGAATCGATGATTGAATATTGATAAAGCATTAATATATAAAAGACTAATTGTCAATACAGTATAATCGTCTTAATATTTAAAGCAATGGCAGCCATTCTCTTCAGGCGTAAATCCCCAGGTTATTTCTACAAGCATGATTTTCAAGGTAAAAGAGCTGAAGTTAAACTCTACTTATCTATGTATATGTAAAATATATGATTCCTTGTTTTAAATACCTCTGTCGGTGCGCCGGCAATAATAATGATCCTAAGTAAACCAATCAGTGGGTTTTAGCCATTTACATTTATTTTATGAAAGTTGAACAACGATTAAAGATAAAACAAATGCACAGCTTTGCAACGATTATTTTTATTTGGTTTGTGACTTACACGCAAGTCCGGCACACTAATACAAAACGATGATAAAATATATGATACGACCAATTCCAGTCCGTTTAAGAAATATACTACCTAAAAGCGGAATTCTTATAGATACTTTAAAAAAGTTTTCAAACCGTTTTGAAATAATATTCTAAAATATCCTGCTATTTTATTTGAAAATTTAATAATCTGATGTGCTTCATCATAATAAAAACTTTGCCTATGACATTCCTTCTTGCTTTTTTCCCGGATAATGATTAATATGCGTGTGATTAAGGATTAGTGAGATCATAAATCATGATTTAAGGTTGGGGTATAGTGATCGATGTGCTGTTTAGTAATTTAACTGAGAAGGCTTTGCTGTTATTTACATATGGGAACGAAAACCATATTCTTTCATTTGGTGCTGAAAATATTTCAAATGATTCAAACTCTTTAAACCAGTAAGTAATGAGAGAATTAATTTTATCCTTTTGCTTTCTGCTATTCGGATACAGTTTATTAGCCCAACCTGAATCGTTTTCATGGGCTGATCGACATAATGATGGATCAGGTTCCTATTATAATTACATTTCTCCCATTAAAAATCAAGAAGATAATGGGCCATGTAATATTTTTGCGTCAATTGCTGCCGTGGAAGCTATGACTCAAATTTACTTTAATAAAGAATCTCCTGTCCTTGATCTGGCTGAAAGCAATATCTACAATAATGATTGTGGTTTATGCGGAACAACAGCTTTTTATGCTTTGAGTTTTATTAAAAACAATGGAGTGGTAAATGAAACATGTTTTCCATACGTAAATAACTGTGATGTCGACTGTGACAACATTTGTCCGGATCCATTGCAACTGGTAACTATACCTGATTTCGGATCTCAAACTGTCAGTAATGTTACGGATTTGAAGTTACTCCTTATGAATAAGGGACCTTTGGTAGCTAATATTTCAGGGGGATCAGCTGTTTTACACGGAGGCACAGGCGTTGATCATGCAGTTTTGTTAATTGGGTGGAAATACGATGAAAATAATAATCTATTGTGGGAATTAAAGGATAGTTGGCCCAGTGATAAAGCAGGAACTACAAATTTCGATCTTGTAGCTTTTAATATCTTACAATATTGTTCTACATTTTTCTTTGTAAATCCAATTTATAATAGCAATTTCATAGAATGTGATGCAGGTGTTGACGGGCTTGATTGTTCGTTGTTTTCACGGGCAACACCTGTTGATAATGATGGTGACGGTTTCTTTAACTGGGGTTGGGATTTTGCTTCAAAACCCAGTGGAGCTTCTTATCCTGATCTGATGGACTTCAATGATGGTGACGACTCAAAAATATACAGATCCGGAGATACAATATATCCTGCACCCGAAATCTCTGGCACTTCAGGGAAAGTATGCCAGTCTGGTGGTAATCCATCAGGATATCCATTTGCATTGAATAATGTTCCGCCTGGTTTTTCATGCTCCTGGTATATTTCAAAGAATGCTTATTGTTTCAGCACATACCAGGGTAATGGCAGTTCAATAACTTTGTATCCAAATTCTACATGTACAGGAAAGGAAAGTGAGATTACTTTCAGGATTACGCAGAATGGTGATGGCGGTTATGCAGAATACAAGCAGAACTTTTATGTAAACTGCCCAAATGAAGTTTTAATGTCTTATTACGTATTAGATTCTTACGGCAACCCACCGCCTGAATATGGAGACACTTATTATCTTTGCCCATATACTTACTATACTATATACTTTAATGAAACCGATCCTGATTGCACCGTGACGGGATTGACCTGGAATCTCCCATCTGCGTGGACCAAAAACTATGAGTATAATAACTATGTTTCAATATATACAAATGATGTACCTGACGGATTTGTTCAAATAAAAGGATATACAACGTGTTCTCCGTCTACGAAAGCGGTTCTCATGAATCCATATTTTGCCGCAGCTGAATGTGGCGGATACTTTCTTGCATATCCAAATCCTGCCGGAAATTTTGTTGATATTGATATTGATAAAGCAAAAGTAGATGCAGAAAGCCTTGTCATTGATGATGAATGTACTCTGTCATTAGTTGACAATTCAGGAACAATAAAACTCAAAACGGAATTTAAGGGTTTTCCTCACAGGATTGATACTTCTTTTTTACCTGATGGCTTGTATTTTGTTAATATAATTCATAAAGGCAGGACCTCCACAATCAGACTTATTATTAAACATTGAATTACGCTCTAAGATCGTTCTTGTAAATTTAACGGTTCGTTTCAGAAGACAGACTTGAATTCATGAATTATTTCGGACAAATTATTTTAGTGATCACATCATAACAGCCTATATTCTTTTATTTTAATGGAAATGAAGAACATATTTAAAATCACAGGAACGAATAATTCCACCAGATTGAACTTGGTATTCATACTTGTAATATTCTCTTTCTTATTTTTTAAGTGTGAAAAAGATAGCGGCCTGCCAGTAGACGGTGATGGAAATGAATATGATACAGTAGTTATCGGATCACAGGTCTGGTTAGCTGAAAACCTGAAGACAACTAAATATAACAATGGAGTTTCTATTCCTTTAATTACTGATAATGCTCAATGGACCTCAATGACTTCTGCGGCCTTCTGCTGGTATGATAACAATCCTGATTATAAAGAAGATTATGGCGCTCTATATAATTGGTATGCAGTTAATTCAAATACACTTTGCCCTGTTGGCTGGCATGTTCCGACTCAGGAAGAATGGAACATATTAAATACCTATCTGGGAGATTTAGCCGGCGCCAAACTGAAAGACAGGGACGAAAGACTCTGGTCTGCCGAAAATACTTTTTGTGGAACCGATGACTATGGCTTTAAAGCACGTCCGGGAGGTGTTCGCAATTCAACTGATGGGCTGTTTTATTTAATAATGGAAAAAGGCCTATGGTGGACCTCAACTGAATCAATTAATGAAGGCTGGATAAATAGGATCTCACTTCAATATGATATCTGCAAATTAGAATTAGATAGAAGAGTTAGACCATATTCTGGTATATCTATTAGGTGCATCAAAAATGAATAAAACAACGATGTATTAATCTATGCCATCCACGGCCTCTCCCGCACCTTTGAGTTCTCAAGGGCCTCTAGAGCAATATTGACATCCTCAACAATCTGGAAATCATACATCCCCAGACAGACAAAGTCGGCTCCGTTCTTAAAGGCATAATTAAGTCCGTCTTCGGGTCTGATGGCTCCGGCTGCAAGAACCTTGAACGCTATCCATGGCTCCGGGAGAGTACCCATATAACGTACCGTCTCCTCCGGATCAAAATCAAACTTATTGTCGTTCCATTCCTGGTTGGTCTGAGCCGACCAGTAATTGTAGTTATGGCATGTCTTTACCCAGAAATCAGGTTTGATTCCATAATCAACACAGGCTTTTATAGCTTCAATCCTGTGAGCCCCGATGCCTGCGGGTTTTCCATTGGCACGTATCTCGTCGATTCCCTTCTTTATCAGCTCCATCCGCTCTTCAACCGTTCTCTTTTTCGGATCGTCCCACTCCGGATTTGTAAAGCGGTCGGTGATCTCCCCCTGGCAGTAAAGGGCATCCCAGTCGGCAGCCAGCGACATCCTGATACCGGCCTGAAAATCGAGATTGGTGCCGCAGTCGGAAATAAACTTTATCTTTCCTTTAAACTCATGACGGTACTTTTGGAAAACTCTCCCCATCTGAGGATTGGAGATTATAGCATTCATCCCGCATTTCTCCCCGAGAGCAAGGGTCTGAAGCACCTTTTCATCGGTATGATATGTCTTTACAAGCTTTGAAACATATATAAGATCCCTGGCATGTGCCCATCCGCCGATAAGATTCCCTCCCATAAGAAGCCTGCTCAGTTCAAAATCTGCAGGGCTTCCGTTCTTATCCCTGTATTGTATGAAGCCTTTTGGCACCTCTCCTTTAAGGTCCTTCAATGTCGAGTAATTGAATTTCAACAGAGTGGCACCGGAGTTGGCATCCATTCCGTCAATTGCAAGTAGCCTTTCCTCGAAACTGTCCCATTTCTTTTTCCTGTACAGGGCATAGGCAAAAGCTCCCAGAGCAGGTATGGATATCAGATCCCTCAGAACTTCACGGCGCCCCATCCCGGTTTCCCTGCCAGACACCGTTTCGCCGACCGGGACTCTCGCCTTCTCCTCCCTCCATCGCCGGATGAGCCTGTCGAGACCATACTGTAACGAAGGAGAAATAAATATGAAAACCGAAAGAGCGAAGAGCTCTATCAGGTTACGGTTAACCCAGAGGTAACTTCCCTCTACGGGCACCCCAAACATATAGCCCGGAACTGGAGGGTAAGCGACAAAATAGAATAAAAGCATCACGACACCTCCAAGGCTTGCCCACCGGGTAAGAAGACCGGTAATGAGGCCAAGCCCGACCAGGATCATTCCCCAAATGTTCATCTGATCAATAAATCCCACCATCGCGGGACTTTCAGCCATAGCGTTGAAAAGAGGGGCAAAGATCCATCTCGATCCTGCAAGATAAGGAGCTGAACTCCAGTCCGGAGACATGAGCTTTGCAATACCTTCATATAGGAAATGCCAGCCTATAACAATACGTACAAGAGTGAGCAGCCACGTTATTAACCTGTCTGCTCCTGATTCAGCCCGGGTTTTCATATGCTAAGGTTTGAATTAAAAGGTTATTTGCATACAATAATAACCAATTTATTAAAAATACAGACAATCAGCAGTTTGGTTTTTATCAATAATTTTAACCCGCTGATCCA
>MTKZ01005654.1_pt2 | contig 22088 bp, 28 predicted proteins | sample 1042781 | NCBI WGS metagenome assembly MTKZ01 (sample SAMN06212207, study PRJNA360539) | anaerobic digester metagenome | biome: Wastewater treatment plant; material: sludge; isolation source: anaerobic digester fed with sludge from wastewater treatment plant | place: Denmark: WWTP Viborg ... | reverse complement strand
GTGAACGCGAAATGCAGCGCATCCGTGGACAGGGAAATCGTCTTGCCCACGCCGCGCCCGTCGAGATGGATGATGTTCTTCTCCGGCGCGAGCAGGTCCTCGGCCTGGTGCGGCCAGTATCCCCGTTCGGAGCCGTCCCGGTTCCGGAGATAGTGCTCGCCCCAGGACACGGGATTCCCCAGGACCGCGCGCAGCCGTTCCTGCTCCTCCGGCGTCAACGGTTTCACGTTACGGCCTCGTGTATCGCGCCTTTCACGGCGGCCCATACCAGCCTCATGATCGCGCGCTCGATCTCAGGCATCTGTTCCTCCTCGCGCGTCTCCGCCCGGACCGCAATCGCGGCTTCCTCCAGCGCGGCCCATTCGGGGTACTTTTGCACCGCCGCGTCCGCTCGCGCCAGTGCATCGTCTATGCGGCCCGCGACGAGTTCCGCGCCCAGCGCGACGAGCGTCAGCCCCGCGCGCACCACGGCGGCTTCGTTCGCCTTGAGCACATCAACGGGACTCATCGGCGGCCTCCTGTTTTGTGGCCCACTGTTCGAGGGCGTCGAGCGCATCCGCGAGTCGTTCGCCGATGCCGCACAGCCGCTCGGCGTCTGGATGCCTGGACTGTTCGAGCGCCGTGTTCGCCTCGGCCACGTATTCGGGCGCATAGCGGTTCACGGTATGGATGGCCTGCACGACGCTGCCGGGCGGGCGCGAGTGCACACATCCGGCGAGTGTCGCGGCCAGCAGAAGGCCGAGGATAACGGGCATTTTGGGGCGCATGTTTTCCCTCCTCTTTTCTGGAAAAACGACTTGACTTCCCGATGCGAACGAAGCGTCCATGTGCACGCGCGGCGGCATGGGGCCGGCGCGGCAACGCAGAAAGGAAAGCGAGCATGAAGAAGAGCCAGGTGAGAATCGGCGAGACCTACACCGTCAAGGTGTCCGGGCAACTCGCGCCGGTCCGCATCACGGGCGAATGCCCCTACGGCGGATGGACCGGCATCAACACGAAGACCAACCGGGAAGTGCGCATCAGGACGGCCGCCAGACTGCGCGGCGCAACGGAAAGGAACTGAACCATGAAAGACTGCACCGTTCACGAAGCCGCACAGGCTTATCTGGAACACCTGCGGACGCAGGGCAAGAAAGACCGCACGCTGTACACGTATGGGAAGGACTTCGAGCAGATGGAAGCCTTCTTCGGGGCGGACCGGAAACTGAGGACCATCCTGCCGCCGCACGTCGGGAAGTTCCTCAAGAGCGATGACCTGCTCCGGCTGCCGAGCGGGGCCGAACGCGCGAAGCCTACGGTGGACAAGACCGTGCGCGTCCTGCGCATGTTCCTCGTCTGGGCGAAAGAAACGGGCCGACTGGAAAAGCTGCCGTTGCCCAAGGACCTCCCCATGGGCCGGAGCAAGGAGAAGGAGAGCGACGATGCCGACGGCGACCGCCCTGACGCTACTGCCGCGTCCTGAGCCGCTGCGTGCGGCGGTGGACGCCTTCGCCCGGCGGCTCGAGGCGCAGGGCGGCTCCCCGCGCACGGTGTTCGCGTACACGCGCGACCTCGAGCGCGTGGCGGACGTGTTGGCCGCGCGGCGTCCGGGCCTCACGGTGGGTGATGTGACGCCCGCGCTGCTCGACGACGTATTGAGTAGCCCGGCGATCACGGCGGGAACGAGAGGCGCGCCGTCATCGCCAGCGACGCTCCATCGCCTGAAGGCGTCGGTCCGCTCCTTCTTCGCGTGGGCGGAAGAGACCGGGATGATCGCGTCGAACCCCGCGCGCTTCGTCCGGCTCCAGCGGCTCAACCCAAAGCCGCCCGTGTTCCTGACCGAGCGGGAGAAGCAGCAACTGCTCAAGACGCTGCGGCAGACGGACACGCGCGAGGCGAGGCGCGACCGCGTCATCATCGAGTTGTTCCTCGGCACGGGCATCCGGCTGCGGGAACTCGTGGGTCTCGACGTGGACGACGTGGACCTCGACGCGAAGCACATCCGCATCGTCGGCAAGGGCAACGTGCCGCAGGTGAAGTTCCTCAAGAGCGACCTCCGATCATTGCTGCGCGGCTACCTCGCTGAACGCCGCCGCATGGGGACGGGCGAATGCGCCGCGCTGTTCCTGTCCAACCGGGACACGCGCCTGACCGCGCGGCAGGTCGCCCGTCGTCTGGATGCGTGGGTCAAGGCCGCGGGCATCGCCAAGCACCTCGGCCCGCACGCGCTGCGCCACACCTTCGCAACGCACCTCTACGCGAAGTCCGGCGACATCCTCATCGTGCAGCGGGCGCTCGGCCACGCGAACCTGTCCACGACGCAGGTGTACACCCACCTCGTGGACGGCGCGCTCGAGGACGCTATGGAACGGCTGTAGCCGCCGCGCTGGCGGCAGAGAACCTCCGGGCCTTCGGGTCCGTGTTCTCGTTCTGGCCGAATGGCTCATGTCTTTCCTCTTCGCGCTATAGCGCATGCATCCGCCGGGCATCCGCGCAAGGTCACCATGTCCGCGAGCCGCTTCACGTTGTCCCAGACCACGGCATTCACCTTCGCCTGCAATTCGGCTTGTTCGCGCAGATTGTCCAGGACGGAATTGAGCGGACACTGTTCCGTGCCGCATTTGTTGGACAGATTCGGCATCATCACCTGGCGCCAGGAATGCGCTTCTTTCGCCCACCAGGACGAAAGCGGATGGTGTAGCTCAGACGGATGCCTCTGCCGAGAATCCAGGCGAGCAATGTCTTAAGCATGGACGGCCTCCTTGCAGTAGCGGCCCCAGTTCGCGAGGTACTCCTCGACCGTGCCGTTTCCCGCGGACGTGTTGTACCAGCGCTTCCAGTACGCCGCCTGGTCGGCGAGCGAGTCCGGAATCGGGGCGCTGACGCGGAAGTAATGAAGGCGTGCGAAGAGCACGCCGATCTTGTCGTTGTCGTCCAGGCGCAGCGCCCACAGGAGGGCGTCCATCGGAATGAGGTCCGGCCACGTGACCGGCGCGTGCGGGTCGGCGAACAGCCAGTGCGTGGCGTGAGCGAGCACACCGGGCCGCTGGCGCAGGTACGCCAATGACGCCGCAACGGAGCCGGGCTCGACCTGCCATTTGCCGAAGCCGCCGACCTTCCCCTCGAAGCGGGGCGTCCGCTGGCGTTCCCATGTCAGAGTGCTTTCCTGGGCGGCGGTGCCGAACAGCAGACGCGCCGTCCGTTCCGCATACGCTGGCGACGGCGGCTTTGCGCCATACACTGTGTTTGCGCAGCCCTGACAGAGCTGCCAGATGCGGTCGGTGTTGTCCTTATCGGGCATGCCGGACTCCTTCCTTGGGCGCACAGGCCGCCGACGTTGCCCCACGTGCCGCCAAACGGCAGGCAGAGGGACGGTGTGCCGCCCTGCGAAAACTTGACTTCCCGCCCACATGCAAGCGATGAATCGGGTAGATGACGGCAGGAGAAGAGACATGAACGAGACCAAACGGCCCGCCACGGCGGCGGACGCTTACCGGCAGCGCAGGCAGGCTGTAGACGCCCTGCTTGACGAACTCAGGAAGAAGATTGACGCCCACGCACAGCGCGCGACGGCGGACCCGGCGAACTGGGGATTCGCGGGCGACCTCGGCCACGTCGAAGAGGTCCTGTGCGACCTTACCGCCTTCATGCGGTAGAATTGACCTGCTCATAGCAGGTCCTCGTCCGTGACGAGCGGCCCGCCCGTCTCGGCTGCCATATCAATACTCTCTACCTGCTGCCCCAGCGCCTCGCGCGCAATCCCCGTAATCTGTTCCAACTGGCCGCGCAGGCCGTCCAGGGTTTCCTCTTTCTGCCCGCACACCCACAGGATGTTCACCAGCGCGTCGTGATAGTCCTGCCCGTCGTTCGCGGCAGGCGCGGGCTGCATCTCTTCGGCGGTAAAGGTGGGCGCCTCCGGCCTGGAAGGCATAGGTGTCGCTTTCCGCTTGCGCCACATTTCGGCGAGTGCGTGAAGGCTGCCCCAGTCGTGGGATGCTGCATCCAGGCGTTCACGCGGCATTTGCGCAAGCGTGATGATGTCCTTCTTGGAAAGGCCGGTCGCACCCGCAAGCACGTCGGAACGGAATTCAACGCCGAAGAGTCCGGCCAGTGTGTCGAGAGCTTCGGCGAATTGAGCGTCACGCCGAATGGTCCGCTCGGTTACGTTGTGCACCCTCGCCAGACGCTGGGCGGTCTTGTCTTCGGTCTTGTTTACCGATGGATTGGGAGGCTGTTCTTCCGGGGAAACGTCCGCCGAGTGGACACCGTGTCCACTCGAAAAACATTGGGCTTTTTGAAGGTTCTCCGCCGGGTCGCGCCGCTGTTCCTGGTAACGTTGGCCTCGGTAGTAGGCGATTTCCTCCGGCGGCAGGTTCCTGCGCCCCAACTGGTGGCCGATGATCCAGAGCCGCGCGGCGTCGCGGGACTCGAACTCCAGGCCCGTGGTGGTAAAGGCGATGCTGTGGCACCGGCATAGGCGCAGGCGATGGTGGCCGTCGAGCAGGATGTTGTGCGGCGTCCACACCACGAGGGGACTCAGCGCCCCGTCGTCCAGCAGGCTGCACTCGAGTTGCCGGAGTTCCTGCTCGGAAAGGGGCGGGATGAGACGTTCGAATTCGGGATCGACGACGATGTCCACGGGAAACCTCCAGGGAGCTTGCTTCGTGCTCGGTGGTTATCTACCGGAAACTCTCGCGCCGCCCCTGGCGCCCCGGGGAGCCGGAAGACAGCAGCCCGACAGCCTCGGACAGTCGTCTCACAGTCCCGTGGGCGAACACATTCATGGCTGCGCCGGAATGGCGAATTCCGGGAGCCATTGTTCCGGGAAGGGGATGCGCTGCGGACAGCCTGGAAAGGCCCCCTTGCAGCGGTTGCTGAATGGCTTAGAAGACCGGTTAGTTGACCTTCTACGCCCCGGCGTCTTCGGAATCGCCCGTGTTTTCGCGGGTCTCGGAGTCGGCGGTGTCGGTGTTATCCGACCTTTTTCCCGCGTTTTCCGGCGCTGGCCTCGCCAAGGTCTTGCGGGCGCCGCCCTTTCCATCGGCCAACAGGCTCGACGCCCACTCCGCCGGCGTCGTGTCCGGCCCGGTCGGCTTGTCGCCCTCGCGGGTGATGCGCGTCGCCTTGAGGTCCCGCAGGTGATTGCGCACGGTGCCGTCGAGCTTGACGATGTAGTCCACCTCGCCCGCCCGGATGGCGCGCCCCAGGCGCAGGAGGTAGACGCACACAAGGTCGAGCGCCGTCTCGTCCGCCGCGGTCTCGCTGGGGTAGTCTTCGGAGAACCGTGCGCGCAGCTTGGCGAACGACGCCTTCTCGTCCTCGTCCAGGAAGTGCGCGGCGAACACACCGTGCCTGCGCGCATGCTGATTGCCCGGCTGGAAGCCCGGTCGCCGCGCGGGACGGCGGACCGTTTCTCCGTGCAGTCTCGCGAGGTCATCCTTGGTACGTTTGCCGGTCATCGTCATGAAGATTCCGTGTCAATGGTTGCAGGCCGCCCCCAACGGCGGGGGAGGCGGATTTCGCCCCTCGGGCGGTCCCGTCACTGGTCATCTACCGGAAACGATTGGGTTGTCATGCCAGTACTGATTCCGCGCCCAATCCAGAATCCACAACGCGTCCGCTTCGTTGTCGTCCGTGGGATTCCATCCACGATTGACGGCGGCGGCGATCATGGCGGCCTTGTCCGCATTGCCCTTGCCGGTCGCGTGCCGCTTGATGGTCGCAACGGGCACGCCCTGGTATGGGACGTGCGCTTCTTCGCACCACGCGGTCAACGTCGCGAGCAGTCCGCCATAGACATGTGCGGCGTCCGTCCCGGCGTGCCTGCGGACCTCCTCGAAGTAGACCGCGTCGAACGGGCCGAGCAACGCATGAGCTTCCGCGACCTGGTGGCGGAAGCGGACATACCGCATGCCGCCGCCTTCGTACCGCGACGGACGGAATGTCCAAGTGCCGGACTGCACGCGCCCGTCGATGCAGGCCGCCCATCCCGTGACTGTGCCGAGATCGAGTGCAAGGATTCTGCATTCAGTCAACCTCGTGACATTGTGTCCCGAGGTTGCAGCCGGGACAGGAGTCGGTTCAGTTCTGACTGCTGCGAACCTGTGAGCAGTTTGGTCACACGTTGAAATGTTGCGAGGGAAAGAATCAATTGTTGCTGAGACGGAAGGAACCCCCTTGGAGGGGTTCCTTCCGTCAGGAACAATATATATAAGGGTTTCTTCCGGCGAATTTTGGTTTTCCGCGAGGGAAAGAATATTTCTTTCCATTTTTTCACTGACCTTTCTGGAAGCGGATGACGCCGCCGTCGATGAGGAGCGACTCCGCGCGGTTGACGCAATTGCGGACGGTCTTCTCCGACACGCCGAGATGACCGGCAACCACCGGGATCGTGGGCTCGCCCTCGACGACATCGAGCGCGTTCACGATGTCCAGCGTGGTGACCGCCTGGGGACGTCCGGGCGCGCCCTTCACCTTACGGTCGTTGAGCAGTTTCTCGATGCGGTGGACCGGCCACTGGAACAGCAAGGCGACCGGCGGCGGCGCGGCGAACTCGCGGAGCGTCCATTCGAGCAGGAAGCCCGCGCAATCGTCGCCTTCGAGTTCGGACAGCGTGGCCACCGCGTCCGGGTCGCGCCCGAACACGCCGGAGCCGGACGCGCGGTCGATGGCGGCCTTGGCGCCCTGCTGTCCCTTGGAGAAGTGGTGGGCGAACGCGACGGCGGCCCCGGTGTCCGTGGCGATGGATTCGATGCTGTTGCAGAAGGCGGTCATGTCGCGCGCGCTGTTCTCGTCGCCATCGTTGGTCTTGTAGATCGGGTCGAGGATGATGAGGTCGAAGGGCTGCTGGTGCCGAAGCCAGTGGATGAGCCGGGACTTGAGCGCCTTGAGTTCCATGACGCGCCCGCGCAGGGACCAGACGGACAGGTTTTCCGGGGGGAAGGGCATATGGCCCTCTATCCAGAGCACGCGCTGCACGAACGACGCGCGGTCGATCTCGAGGTTGACGTACAACACACGGCCCCGGGCGCAGGGATGCCCCAGCCACGAACTGCCGCCCGCGATGGCCGCCGCCAACTGGATGAGCGCATAGCTCTTGCCCGCCTTCGAGGGACCGCCGAGCAGCAGCTTGTGTCCCTTGCGCAGGATGCCGTGGATGATCTCCGGGGCGAGCGGCGGCGGGTTGCGCCGAAGATCGCGCCAGCACTCGGGCAACGGGATGTCCTCATCGGCGCAGATGTGTTCCATCCACGCCTCCCAGGACGGGCACCCGAGATTCGTGGCCAGCAGGTATTGCGGCCGTCCCAGGCGGGTCACGCCCGGCATACGGGATAGACGCGACGGGTTCCGGTTCTGCCGGTCTACGCGCAATCCTTCCTGCTCGAGGATCGAATACAGCTTGGCCACGCGCCGGTCGTATTCCGCGCGGTCCGTTCCCGCGCCGATGCACACGGCGGCATGGAGGCTCTTACCGCCGCTGTGGACGACCGTGGCGCAGGGCACCTTGAGCCGTTCGAGAACGGCCCATTGCTGCTCGACGGGCAGCGAATCCGACTCGACCAGCGCATGCCGGTACTCGACGACATTGGCGTCCGCGATGCCCTTGCCGTCCATCGGATTGAGACGGACCCACGCGCCGGCGGCGTCCTTCACGTTGAGCGCCTCCGCCGTGGATTCGCGCGCACAAACCCGGTCCAGGTCCGCGCAGGTGCGGACGTACACGCCCCTGCCGCGCGGACGGACATGGCCGTCCTCCTCGGTCTGGACGTCCGAGTTGTACGCGACGATCTCCTCGGGCCGGAACAGCGCGTGCAGGAAGGCGCGGAAATCCTCCTGTTCGAAACCGGGCGCCGGTCCAGGCAGACGAGAGTCCTCTGTCTGCGAAGAGACAGGCGGCGACGGTTCCTCGTCGGCGATAACGGCATCCCAGTCAAGGAACTCCTCCGGCCCGTCATATGCGGGTCTGCGCGGGGACAGGGGCCGGGACATGGCGCTGTTGATGGTATTGGCGATCTCCGCCGGGGACAGGCCGTCCCGCGCCGCCTTGTTCCCGAGTTCCGAGCGGATGCGCGGCTCGCTCCAGCCCGCCTCGCGGGCGGACATGCAGGCCGCGAACAGGGCGTTGTTGCGCGCGCCCTTGGGACAGGGATTGTCCAGGTATTCAGCGGGCCGCATGCTGCTTCTTCACCTTCTCCAGTTCGTCGAGGAGTTCCGCGAGAATGGTGTCCACCGCGTCCTGGTCCCCGTTGTGCAGCGCGTCGCGGGCCTCGGCAACGCGTGTGCGCCACGTGTCGATGAACGCGAATTCCATTTGAATGGGTCCGTTCTCTCTCAGGTACCGCCGTTTGGTCTTGGCGCACTGCTTGAGGTCCATCTTCTTGTCCGCGATGTGCTGGAGACGGCGGTCATTGTAGGCGGCGAGCGCGAGGACATCCTTCTTCGTGAGGCCCGTCTTGTGCGCCAGCAACCGGCGGCGGAAGTCCGGGCCGAGAAAGGACACGAGCCGGTCGACGGCCTCGGCGTACTGGGCGTCGCCTTTGACCGTCCGAGGACTGACGCCGTGTTCCGCCGCAAGTCTTTCTGCTACGGACGTTTGAGGTTGAGTGCAACAATTGCCCCCAACCACCTTCTCCGCTCCCTGTGAACTCGCTTCGGGAGGTTGAGTGCAATAATTGCCCTTAACCTCGCGGCTGTACTGATTCCTGCCTGCCGGGTTGGGGACTTCGCATTTCTGCGTCCTATACTGTTCCCCTCGGTAGTAGGCGACCTGCTCCTCCGTGAGGTTCCGGCGGCACAGTTGGTTGCCGATAATCCACTGGCGGACTTCCTCGCGGGACATGAGCCCTTTGATCGCCCGGATTTCGTAGGGAAGACCGTGTGCCTCGCAAATCTCATGGCGGTTGTGCCCGTCGAGCAGCACATAACAGACGTCGCCGCGCTCATCCACGTCCTCCATGACCGACAGCGGTTCGCGGCATCCGTCGCGCAGGAGAGCCTGCGTCAGGGACTCGTGCTCCTGCCGGCCCAGCGCGGGAATGAGGGACTGGAATTCGGGATCGATTACGATGTGATACATCCCCGCCGCCTCCTATGCCTGCCGCGCAACGGCCCGCCGGAAGCCTTCCAGCGCGCTGATCAGGCCGTCCACGGCGTCAGCCAAAGTCCGTTCTTCGTTCGTTTCCTTGCGTGCGGGAACAGCCGCGTTCTTCGTTTTGTCCATGCCGGTCCGCGCCCGGTATCCCAGCGTGTGCAATTTGCGCACCACGCCGGACCACGGGTGCCGCGGTATGCGCTGCTCGACCGACCGCGCGAAGGTTTCATCGATGACGCCGCCCCCGGCGATATGCGCCCGGGCCAATTCCTCGAGCAGGGCGAGTTCCCTGTCCGTCCAGACATTTCGTGTTCCCATGTTGTTTCCTTCCTTACGCCGTCCTGCGCCAGCCGTTGGCGGCGATGGCGTCGATGAGTTTCCTGGCTTCGTCAAAGGTGAGATTCGATGCGTCGTACCCGTACTTCTGGAGCACGGCGGCCTGTTTCGGGGTGCAGAGGTTGAGCCGCGAACGCGCGAAGACACGGTCCAGCACGGCGCTGGCGTGGCCCCGGCACGTGACCATGTTGGGATCGAACCCGAACTTCTGCAGCGACGTCCGCTGCTTTTCCGTGACCTCGAGAAAATGCCACGGCATCGTCGGTTCGTATTCCATGAGGTCGTCGTCGTGCAGGCTCAGCGCGTACTCGATGGGATCGAGCATGCGGGCTTTCTTCCGGATCTGTTCGCGCAGCCGCCGCGCCAGCGTCTCCTCGCGGGACTTCTGGGCGTCCGCCTGGGCGTCGAGCAGATCGACTTCGCCGCCGCCTCCGCCGCCCTGCGCCACGAGGTCCATCATCTGGCGGCATTCCTCGTCCGAGCGGGCGAAGAGCGTCGCGGGCACGCACAGGCTGTGCTCGGTGGACTGCCAGAGGAAGTCCAGGATCAGGAGGTCGTCCTTCCCCGGCGCGATGCGCGTACCGCGTCCGATCATCTGCTGATACAGACTCCGCACCTTGGTCGGGCGCAGGCAGACGATGCACGCGATGTCCGGGCAGTCGTACCCTTCGAGCAGCAGGGAGGAGTTGCACAACACCTGGAACTCGCCGCGGGCGTACCGCGCGAGGATGTCCGCGCGGTCGGGCGAACCGCCGTCCACGTGCTCGGCGCGGATGCCCTGTTCCCGCAGCAGCGCGGCGAACATCTCCGAGGTCCGCACCAGCGGCAGGAAGACGAGAGTCTTCCGATTGCCAACATTCTTGGCGACATCCTCGGCGACCCGCTTGAGGTACGGCTCGATGCCCGCGTCGAGGTCGGCGGCGTTGTAGTCGCCGGCCGTCGTGCGCACCGCGCCAAGGTCGATGCGCAGCGGCAGCAGTTTCGCGCGGATGGGCGCGAGGTATTTCTCGCGGATGGCCAGGGGCATGGGATACTCGAAGGCGATGTTCTCGAAGACGGCGCCCAGCGATTTCTTGTCTCCCCGGTCCGGCGTTGCCGTCACGCCGAGCATGCGCGCCCCGCCGAAGTGATCGACGATGCGCCGGTAACTGTCGCTCAGAACATGATGCGCCTCGTCCACTACCACGAGGTCGAAGGTGTCTTTGGGCCACCGCGTGAGACGCCCGTTGCCGAGCGTCTGCACGCTGCCGACCACGACCTGGGGTTTTGTGGCGAACAGACCGTCGCCGAAGAGTTCGTAGGCGCGGCTGTCCGCCTTCTCGAGCGCGGAGGACAGGCCCGTGGCGGCCTTGAGTTTCTCCTGCGCCTGCTGGAGCAGTTCGTCCCGGTGCGCCAGGATGAGCGTATGCCGTCCGTGGGCGCTTTCCCGTGCGGCGAGATGAGAAAAGACAATCGTCTTTCCCGTACCAGTCGGAAGCACCAGCAGCTGCCGGCGGAACTCGTCCCAGCCCTTTTCGATGGCGTCGAGCGCCTGGTGTTGGTAGGGGCGGAGTTCCATTACAGCAACTCCTCCTCGGTGACCGGCGGGGCGACGGGCGGCGTGGGCAGCAGCCCCGAATCCGGCGCGCCGGGCAGGTTGGACGCCCAGACCTCGCCGTCCTCGATGTAGATGCCCACTTCGCCGGACTCGTCCACTACCTCCATCCAGAGCTGGTAGTCGTTGTCCGCCGCGAGTCCTTTGAGCATCGCCATGGACTCGGCGTCGAGAATGGAAGCGTCCTCGATGCGCATGACGCGCAGTTCGGGATGCTGCGCCATGGCCATCAAGACGGCTACGCGCAATTGCTCGCTGCGCGACGCCTGTTTGAGCGGGACGCCATTGAGCGTGAGGCGTCCGGTTTCCAGATCGAAGGAAAGGCCCGCGACCGGCATCCGCGCCGCCGCGACAGCGTCCTGCTTCGCCTGGAACGTGGCGTCGATGGACTGCGTGAGCCGCTCGGCCTGTTCCGTCAGCGCGGCCACGCGGCCTTCGAGATCGCGCCGCTTGCGCGCCGCCTCGACCTTCCTGTTGGTCTCGCCCGCGGCATCGATGCGCCGTTTGACGGCCTCGACATCGGGATAGACGACCTTCTCCGTCTCGGTCTCCGCCGCGTCCAGATCGACCTTCAACCGGTCGACGCGCTCCTGCGCACGGCGCAGTTGCTCCTCGGCCTCGGCCAGTTGCTTGCGCAGCGTCTCCGCCTTCGCGATGACGCCGTTCAGCCGCTGCGTCTCCTTGATCGCCGCTTCGTGTTCCCGCAGGAGTGCGCTCACGTCGACCGGCTCCTCCGGGATATCTGTGTCGGTCCGGGGCAGTCCGTCGAGTTCGGCCTTCGCGCGGGAGATGTCCCGGTTGACGGCCTTGCGCTCCTCGTAGGCGTCCTCGCGCCGCTGGTCCAGGTCGCCGAGGTCCAGTTTGAGCAGGGACAGGACCATAGCTGCCTGCTCCTTGTCGCCGAGCCGCGTGAACGCCAGCGGGTCGAAACACAGGTCGCCCACGAGGTTGTCCAAGAGTTTCTGCGGCGAATTGAGTTTGGCCTTGTACTCGCCGCCGGTGGTGACGGTGAGATAGGTGTTTCCCGTGGCCGTCCAGTTCCGGGTGACCACGTACTTGCCGAGGTCGAGCCGGATCTCCGCCTTCTCCGTCCCCTTACGGACGGGCGCAGGCGTGCTCCGCAGCGCCGCCGACCCCTGCAGCGCGGCCCAGATAGCGTCGATGGCGCTGGACTTGCCCTGGGCGTTGCGGCCGGAAATCTCGACGACGTTGTTCTCGCCGGGGCGGATGGTGACCGCCTTCAGGCGTTTGAAGTTCTCCACATGCAGTTCGATGATCTTCATGGCGCGCTCCTCCTCAGATCAGTCCGTCGTCGTCTTCGTCGGGATGGTTGGCATACGCGACGGGCTTGGAAGGCGGGGGTGCGGCGGAAGGCGCGGAGGCGCGGCCTGCGGGCGCGTCGAGGTACTGCTTGACCTTGTTCGATTCGCCCGTGGTGCCGTCCTTCTTCGTATACTTCTCGACGTGCAGTTTGGCGCGGCCCGTCGCGCCCACGACGCGGTTCCACTGCATCACGAAGGGCTCGCCGTGCTTCTTGAGGCCCAGACAGCGGAAGAACGAACACAGCTTCCATTCCGCCTTCTTCGTGAGCACGAGGTAGTCGAACACGTTGACGAGTTCGCCGTCGTGCTCGACTTCGAGCGTCACCTTCGCCATCGGCGCCTGGCTGTTGTTGCTGTGCTGTTTCTCGAAGCCGGTGACCTTGAAGGCATATTCGCCCGGCGGCAGGATCGTGAATTCGCCGGAGCCGTCGTCCTCGATGCGGTCGTTCCAATCCAGAATGTCGTTATTTGGCATGGCTCTTTTCTCCTTCGCGGCGGTTCATCTCCGCGGTGACCCGGTCGCGGACGGTCTCGACGAACTCCTCGCATTCCGGGATGGTCATGGTTTTGAAGGTGGCGTTCTGTTCTTTGAGGAGGGTCTTGACGTACTCGAGGCCGCCGAGCGGCGCGGCCAGGGAGATGGCGATGTCCTGGTACCGCTTCTTGGCGATGAGTTCCTCCTGCGACTGCGGGGCGGGGTTGTACGTGATCTTCCCGGCGTAGCTCGCCTCGATGTACGGGCGCAGCTGTTCGTAGTCCATTGGGATTTCGTCGGGCAGCCCGTAGGAATTCTTGGCGTCGTAGGCCGCAGTGTGGCTCGTGTACAGCATCCGGCGGTTGCCCGCCTTCGCGCGCACGACTTTGTCCTGGCCGGTTTCGACCATCGTGTTGTAGTTGGCGAACAGGACCGCGTCGACCCATTCGCGCAGCATCGCGGACACGCCGTCCGAACACTTCAGCGTGAACCGGTCGTAGCTCACGGCCTGCTGGGGATCGTCGAACTTGCGGATGCGCGCGTGCGCCGCGACGACCACGTGCATGCCGTGCTTGTACTGGAGGTTGTGCAGCGCCCAGAGCATTCCCTGCACGGATTCGCGCACGTACTGGAAGCCCTTGCCGTACCCGAAGTCCTCGATGCCGGACTTGTTGAACCGCTCGCACACGTCCTGCGCCGCGAGCATCTCCGCCCAGTCCGCCGTGTCCACCACGACAGTCTGGTAACCGTGCTCCTCGTCGTAGAGCGACTGGAGCGCGGCCTGCATCTGGTTCCAGTTCTTGGGAATGAGGCGGTGAATGTCCAGGTGCGCCGTGCGGTCCTCGACATCGAGAAAGATGGGATTGGGAAACTGCGAGGCGAGGGTGCTCTTGCCGATACCCTCGACCCCGTAGATCATGACCTTCTGCGGGCGCGCCCTGCGGCCCGTCGTTACGTCGGTGAGTTTCATGGTTGATGATTCCTTCGTTGTTTGCCGGGGTTGAAAACGGGAGAGGGGAGGCGAGGAGGATTAAGGCCCCCGGTACATGCCGAGACCCATTTCCAGAAAGACGGACTGGATACGCAGACGGAATTCGCGGGCCTTCACCAGGGACACGCCCGCCTCGCGCGCCGCCGCACGCAGTTCGCCCGTCCGCGCGAGCGCAGCGAAGAACGTTCCCAGTTCCTCGGGCAGCGCGTCCACGGCGATCTCGATATCGATGCGGAGATACAGCCGCTCCGGGGCGCACCGGGAGTCCTCGACGGCATAGGCCGGGTTCATGGCTGCAGGGGAATGCATTTGCGGTAGTCCCGTTTCTGGAAGGTGTGGTACTCGATAAGGTGGGAAATCTTGTTGCGCAGCATTCGCTTCAGGAAGGTGCTCCACGCGCCGCGGCCCGGGTCGTATTCGCCCATGCGTTCGATCACGTGCAGCGCGAGGTCCTGCGCGATATCCTCGAAATCGGACAGGCTGTAGCCGTGGCGACCGGCGAGTCCGCGGGCCGCCACGCGGATCGAGACGAGATCGTCCGCCGTCAGTTCCTGCCGCCACGGAAGCAGCATCTGCTTCGGCGCGCCGGGGATGCGGCGGACGGGCTTGCCGCGGCGTCCGCCGCGCCCGCGCCTGCCGTCTCGTCCGTTCGCCTTCGTCATGCCGGTCTCCTTCGGGTCGAAAAAATGAAGAACCCCGAGAGGCCGTTCGGCGGAAGGCTTGCCTCTCGGGGTTCACGCAACGCCCTGTTCGGGCGTCAAGGGCTTGTTCGTGTCCGCCGAACTTCGCTCTCGCCCGAATAGGCCGGACATTTTTTGTCCGCTCCGGACATTTCGTGTCCGGCAAGGGTTCAGCGGAAGGGAGAAGGGGAATGCGCTTCGACCTGCAACGTATTTGTTTGCAATTGGTTAAGCACAGGGAGGCGCGCCGGACATTTTGTGTCCGGCGAATTTCAACGGGGAAGGATGGAAGGGGAAAAGGACCGGGGCGCGGTCAAAGGGGAGAAATCCATGCCCCGTTTAGTTCAGTTCGTCTGCCAGAGGACCGGTGATTCCGGCTCGTAGGAAAGGGTGTACCCGCGTTTGATGGCGTCGCGCAGGTGGCGTGACAGACGGGGGTGTTCGGCGCCGATCAGGTCGGTGGCTCTCCGGATGGCTTTGGATACGGCATCACTGGCCTTCTCGGCCTCGTTGGCGGCCATGCGAGTCTTGCCCTGGCTGCCCACAGCGGAGAAGATCTCGCGCTGCAGCATTTCCTTTTCCTTTGCGAGGCGGGCCAGCCGGTCGCTGTCATGCAGGAAGTCGGCGTCTTCCATTTCTTCCTTTATCTCATGAAGGCGCTCGCGGTACTGGCGTTTTGCTTGTTCGTCGATGACGGGGCCGGCGTGACTTCCCCAGGAATTGCCCATGCGAAGGTCGGCACCCTGCACTACGGAAGCCGATTCCACTATCGTGGCGCCGCCGTTGCCCGCCGCGGCCAGCAGGGCCTCCACGGACCACTGCCGTCCGGCCTCCGCCAGAAGAAGGGAGATGTAGCGGAATCCCTTTGTGTCTGGCAAATGAACGGTCTCGCCCGCGTAGCTCATGGTCCAGGTTACGCCGTCGAGGCGGAAGACATTCTCCGGAACGGCGCGAGTGTCTGGTTCGGGAGTACTGGCGCGTCCCAACGCCTCGATCTGCCGAAGCGATGCCGGGGAGGCGACCCAATGCCTGTCCGGCGTCATGCCCACATGTTCGTCCAGCGCGATGAAGAGACCCTTTCGCGAGCGGATGTGCGCGTCGCATTCGGGGCCGTAGGTCCTCGACGTGGGCGAAACCACCACGAACGGTCCGTCGTTGTCCAGCATCAAACGAAGCACGCAGTTCACCATGACTTCGGGGTCCCGGACGACGATTGCATAGACCGGACATTGGGGCCGCGCCTGGCCGAGATTCCCCAACTGGAAGCATTGTTCTCTCCACGGAACCGGCGTGGGCATCATGCTCACATGGAGCGCGTCGGCCACGCCCGCCCAGACGGAATTCATGTCCAATTCGTGCAGCACGGCCTCCGCGCGCGGTATATCGACAACATCGCAACGGTCGCGGAAGTCGTCGTCTGGGATGGCCGCACACACATCGTCGCTGATCTCCACGACTTCGTGGCGGCACGAACAACCGTGCTCGACCGGACAGGGATAGCTCGACGCGATGGTCCCGTTCGGGCGAAGGAAGCGCGAGGCGTGCGCATGCTCGTCGCCCAATTCCCTGCGCCAATACAACGGAACGTCGGCGCCTTTGGGGAAGGTGGCGGCGACGGCATTCCAGAACCGTGTCAATTCCCGCATGAAACGTCCGCTCCCGCCTCGGCCTGTGCACGAAGGAACCCGCGGGCCTGAAGCCATTGCTCCGTCAAGACGGCGTCGCCCTCGCGCGAATGGCGTGCCTCGTTGGGCGGGTACAGTCCGAGACGCCGGGCGCCGCGTGCGCCGCGGAACTTCATCTTGAACCCGGCGCCCAACAGCCGCGCATCGGAAGGCACGATCTCGTGGGGATACGAATCGAAGAGGTCGGAGGCGCAGCGTATCTCGCGGGGGTGATTCGGCAAGGCCCGCTCGTAGCGCACCTCGACCAGTTTCACCCACTCGATGCCCGATACGTCCGAGCACGCGAGACTGGCGGGACCCTTGGTGAGCAGCGGCGCAAGGGTGAACCGGCCCGGGCCGCAGAAGAACTCCTCGAATCCGAAGAAATGCCTGCCCATGAGTTTCCGGTAGAGGTCCAGTTCCCGCTTCGACGAGGCGTGAATGCCGAGTTCCCCCGACTCCGCCACGTACACCATCGTGCTGAAACACTCCGGACGATAGGTGAAGATCGCGGCGGGCTTCGTCTCGATATCCACCGCGCGTTTGAACGCGTCTCCGTGCCTCACCGTGAACCAGGTCTTTCCGCCGCGATGGAAAACGTGAATCCGGCAGTGCCGCCCGCGATTGTGTTCGGCGTAGTAGTCGTCCAGGTCCCGGCGCAATGCATCGAGCGCGGCCTCGGGCACGGGGTTCAGGGCTGCCGCCGGTCCCGTGGCCGTGAAGTAGGTGTAGCCGCGCGTCTTGAGCAAAGCGTGCCGCTGGTGAACCGATTCCACGAAGGCGCGGTCCTGCAGGCACGCGCGGACCGCCACATCGAGCGGCGTCGCCGTGCGCAGGCGCCCAATGGCGATCTCCTGTTCGCGGGCCGCCTCGAGGAGGGCGTCCATACCGCTCGGAGAAGCCAGTTCGTTCACGATGTGCAGCGACTCCACCAGGTCCAGCGGCATCTCCCGGTCGGGCGCCAGAAAGACCTGGACGAGCGAGGCGTGGTCCAGGTGAACGTCCGGGCTCCCCGGAGGAGGTATGGCGATGCCCCGCCTGGCGAAATAGGCCTGATGGGGGTGAAGCAGCGCGGCAAGATTCCGTGGGTCGATCTTCTGCAGGTTCTCCGGATTGGACAGACGACGCAAACTCAGTGCAGCCATACGCGATTCCCTTTCCACACTACGGTCAACAGCCCAGGAAAGGCGTCGCCGACCGTTCCCAAGACGGTTGACGGCGCAGAAATGGCTGGATTATACTACTGAAAAGAATTTCAGTCAAGCGGTTTGTGTGCATTTGCCTGCGGTACGCGACTGGAAAGCGAGAACGAGACCATGATTCACACGCACGTCGCCCCGGAAACGATGGTCGCCGTCAGCCTGGAGACCACGGGGCTCAATCCATTGCATGACCGGATAACGGAGGTGGGGGCGGCGCGTTTCGACTACGAGGGCGCTCTGTTGGACACGTTTTGGGAGCGGGCGAACCCGGGCATACCCATCCCCGAACACATCCGGAAGATCACGGGCATCACGGACGAGAAGGTGGCCGAGGCCAGGCCGCCGGAAGAAGTGGTGCGGGATTTCTTTGTCTGGGCGGGGCCGGAGGCATGGCTCGCGGCACACAGCGGGGAGTTCGAGGCCGCGTTTCTATGCGCCGCGACGGGCGGACGGGACGATGCCGACGAGGACCGGTGTGTGTTGAGCACGCTACGGTGGGCGAGGTGGGCGGAACTCGGCACGCCGAACTACCGGCTGGGGACATTACTCGAGCATATCCATTCCGAGATTCGGGTCTGGCCGCTGCACGGCACCCTCATCGGCGCTCAGGGTGTCGTGGACCTGGCAAGGTTCCTTTTGAAGCGGAGCTATGCCGACCCGTCGCACGCAGGCGTGAAGGACATTCTGGTGTTCCGCGCGGACCGTATGCATGCTCTTTCCCGGCGTGTGAACGCGGAATGGGAACGCAGGAGGCGGCCTCCTTCAGGCTACGGGGGACGTACGTTCGCGCCCGCAAGATGACCCGCCACTGGGGTCTCAGTTCGGCGAGGGAAAGCCGAACTGCTTGCGCTGTTCCTCCCAGAGAACCGGAATACCCCGGCGCAGCCTTCTCAGGGTGAAGCCTTCGGGTTCTCTTCCGTTCAGCACGGCGAGAGCGATGTCCGGCGCAAGGTTCACCAGTCCGAGAATCCTCGATACATACGACCGTTCGAGTTTCACCGCCGCCGCCAGTTCGGGAATCGAGCGGAAGCGGCCGTTTTCGAGGAGGCCGTTCCAGCAGTGGGCGCGCACCAGCGCCATCACGAGGGACTCGCTTTCCGAAAGACGTTCGCATGCATCCGGGATTGCGTCCGGGGGCAGGACGATCTCTTTGCGCTTGCCGCGCATCCTCATTTGAATGGGGATCGAGATGACGATGCCTCCGTTGGGAAGGCGCGATTCGGTGGCCTTCGCCTGATTCGTGTCAATCAGTTTTCCCATCGTTTCCGTCCTCTTCGACTGCGTTCATTTCCACGGTCAGCTCGAGCATCCCGTGCGCTCTCAGTTCGATGTTAAGGCTCTCCCGCGTCGCCACCACGCACTGAATCAGCAGTTGGGCAATCCGTGCCTGCTCTCCGGGAAACAGGTTGTCCCACAGTTCGTCGAGCCGTTCCAGGGCAAGCACGACATCCCGTTCGGAAAAGGTCGGCGCGTCTCCCGGTGATGCCGCCGCCGCTTCGCGATAGGTCTGCGCGATCAGGGCGGCGGAACGCAGCACCTGCCGCAGGTGGTCGATGACCATGCGCTCCACTTCGCCGGCGGGTATGGACTTCATGGGGCAGGAGGCATATCCGTGCTTCATCGCGTTGGCGCAAACGTAGTATCGGTACATCGCGCCCTTCTTGCGTGCGTAGGAATGCGTCATGCCGCAGTCACAATGGCCGCACCGAATGACACCGCGCAGAAGGGACTCATGACGTTTACGGTTCCGATTGCCGTTGGTGCGGTCATTTCGGTCTAGAGTGGCCTGCGCCTTGTCCCATGCGGCTCGGGTCACGATGGCCTCGTGCTCGCCCGCGTAGACCTCTCCCTTGTAGGCTACCTCGCCGATGTAGAGATGGTTTCGCAGCAGGCGCGCCAGTGACGCCTTGTCCCAACGTCCGCCTTCGTGTTTTCTGCCGCCGCGCGTGGTCCAGGATTTCGTGCGGCGCCCTTGCTGGTTGAGTTCCTGCGCCAGTTTGAGCGTCGAACCCAGTTCCACGAACCGGGCGAAAATGTGGCGGACCAGCGATGCCTCTTCGGAGTTCACCATCAGACGGCGCGTGCCTGCGTCGGCGTCGTATCCCAAGACGGGCGGGCCGCCCATGTACTTGCCTTTGCGTTTCGCGGCGGCCACCTTGTCCCGGATGCGCTCGCCAATGATTTCCCGCTCGAACTGGGCGAAGGACAGAAGGATGTTGAGCGTGAGCCGCCCCATCGATGTCGTCGTGTTGAACTGCTGCGTCACGGAGACGAAGGAGACGCCGTGACGGTCGAAGAGGTCTACCAGGCGTGTGAAGTCCAGCAGGGAACGAGACAGCCGGTCGATCTTGTACACCACGACGCACTGGATCTTTCCCGCTTCGATATTCTGGATGAGGCGCTGCAGCGCGGGACGTTCGAGAGTGCCGCCCGAGTAGCCGCCGTCGTCGTATCGGTCTTCCACGGGTATCCAGCCATTCTGTCGTTGGCTGGCGATGAATGATTCCGCCGATTCACGTTGGGCGTCCAACGAGTTGAACTCCTGTTCGAGACCCTCGTCGGTGGACTTGCGCGTGTAGATCGCGCAGCGTAGCGGGGCCGCAATGGGTTCGGCGGTCGCGTTGCGTCGGTTGTTCATACGCGGCCGCCTTGCCCTGTACCGGGTTTGTACAATCCGAAGAATGCGCGTCCGTTCCAGTGCGTGCCGGTGATGGCTTTCGCCACGGCGCTCAGACTGCGGTAGGTCCTACCCTGGAACTCGAAGCCATCAGCGGTCACGGTGACTTCGCAACGCGACCCGTTCCACTCGCGCACAAGGCGCGTGCCCACGACAGGCGTGCCTGTCTGACGTCTGCCGCCCCGGCCACGTCTGAGCGCCATGTCGTCCAAGCCCAGCGCCGCGCGCTTTTCTTCGATACGGCGCTTGACCTCTTCGAGGGGCGCGCCGAAGGCCAGTTCCTGAACGCGGTGGGACAGGCGACGGACCAGCACCGATGGGCGGCATGACGGCGGCTCGCTTCCGAACATGGTACGCCATTGCTCGCGCAACTCCGGTTCGCGCATCCGTTCGAGGGCGGCCACGCGGCTCAGAATCGTTCGTTGTTTGTCCTTTTCCTGTCTGTTCATCGTGTGCTCCATGCACGGTCTCCTTTCTCTGGTTCGACACGATGAACGCTCTGTTGGCTCATAAAATCAAGTTCTTTCTCCGCCGGAGAGACGCCTCCGGCACGGCTGTGTACATGCCGCAGGCGCATGCGCAAGAAACCGCGCGCAAGGAGCGTCGCGACTTCGCGCTGCCGCTCCTGGGATGTCATGAGTTCCGGGTCGGTGGTGAGTGTGTCCATGCGATGTCTCCGGGAGTCCTTCGGCGCCGCAAGCAAGCGGCATCCGTCGGTTAACTACCGGAAATGTTCGTGAAATGGATGCGGGGCTTTCTTCATGCGGAATTTCTCGGAGACACGCGGGGCCGATAGATTTTCCGCATGAAAACCCTACTCGATGCGAAATCGACTCGGAAAATGAAAAACGTGTTCGTAAGTCGTTGTATCGCAACAACGGGTCGCCGAAGGGGGTGGACACGTTGAAACAGAGAAAAAGCGCGAGAAAAGAGACGGATCGGGGTTCAGGAAGGGAAAGATGTGTGATCGGAGGCACGTTGAAAACGGCGCGGCATCAGGGAGGGCACATCATAAAAAGCCCGTAAATAAAGGGCGGTGTGCGATCCATTGTGATGGACGCGCACACCGGCAAGGTTTTACGGATAGAGAATTTCGAGTAAAGATAAAATGGTGGGCGGTACAGGACTCGAACCTGTGACCCCCTGCGTGTAAGGCAGGTGCTCTAACCAACTGAGCTAACCGCCCGCGTGTGCGGTGGGCGTGGTGTTCAGGGAACCGCGCCCGGAGGGAAATGAATGGTTCACATTCAGGGGGGGAGTATAGCAGGTTAACGGGGAAACTATCAAAATGAGCGGTACGGCCTGAATCCGCACGTAAGGAATGGTAAGAGCGTTGGCACTTTTTTTTACAGTTCTCTTTGTAGAAACCGCAAGAAAGGGACAGACAACGAAATAGCCAATGGCAGCAAAGTACCTGTATCCTTGTGTTACTATTGGCTATTTCGTCATCAGTCCCTTTTTGCTCCGTCTTTTTGTTTGTTTACGAATGCCATACGCAATTACGACGAGGTCAGGAAGTCTGACCTTCAGTTCTGGAGCCGTTTATGTGCCTGTCTTGTTTTGTGGTGTGTGCGACTTTTCTGGCGAGCCCGTGGTGGGAGGACTTTCCGCGGATCGTGGAAACGCCGCGCCTGGACCGGGCGCAGGCGCATCATGGGTCCGTCGGCATGTGCGCGGCCCATACGGATCCGGGTTGGGGCCTGTATGGACAGGTCATTGGCTATCATGGGGAACGGGCCCGGGCGTTCCAGGAGGGAGGCCTCAAGATCATCTCTTACGCCGAAACGTACGGCACGACGTATTGTTATATTGCGGAACTGGCGCCTGAAACGCCGGGCGCGGACCATAGAGCCCTTTTATGTTCCCACTGGAACTGGGCGAAGTACGGCGGCGGCGAGATTGCCTGGGTGGGAATACACAACTGGTTTGATGACGAGGCCTTCGCACGCCCCTATACGCGCACACACCCGCGCTATGGCGGCCCCGCGATGACGTATCCGGATGGAACGCCCGCGACGGGGTATCGTGGCCCGGCAACTGACCCGCGTAACAGCCGGGTGTATGACGCCTGCGCAGC
>MTKZ01123564.1_pt1 | contig 22177 bp, 18 predicted proteins | sample 1042781 | NCBI WGS metagenome assembly MTKZ01 (sample SAMN06212207, study PRJNA360539) | anaerobic digester metagenome | biome: Wastewater treatment plant; material: sludge; isolation source: anaerobic digester fed with sludge from wastewater treatment plant | place: Denmark: WWTP Viborg ... | reverse complement strand
TCGTAAACCTCCAGAAATCCACTCAGCGCAAAATCGGGCGGCACCGCCAGATCGATTCCGCCCAAGCCATCCTCACCGAACACATGCACTGCATCCTTCAGGCCGGCAAGATTCTGATCCAGACCACGGGCCAGCAAGGGCCGCGACTTCGGCGCCAGACCACCGAGCAGACGTCCGATGTTGGTCGTTGCCTGATCGAGCGCCACATTGCCCGCCACACTGACCAGACCTGCCACCTCGATTTCGCTGGAGCTGAGCGCCAGCGCAATCGCGACGGCATCATCCACACCCATGTCCGTGTCTATGAGAATCGGCCGGGGCATGACAAGTCCACCGATTTCCTGGGCCTCCACAAGGCCCGGTGTGGGACCGGCATCTTGCCAGTCCGTCTTCGGATACACGCCTGGGCGTTTCTTGACAGGTCTCAACTGACGCCCTACAGTCGCACCGCCTATTGTTGAGGAGATGATGAGCATGGTCAATACCGGGGAACTGAGGGATCTGCACGGCCGCGTATACCCGGGCTCGGCCCCACGAGTCGTGGTGCGGGCGCCGGGCCGGGTCAACCTGATCGGCGAGCATACCGACTAGCACGACGGCTACGTCCTGCCGATCGCCATGTCCCAGGCTCTTTACGTCACCGCGAGCCCCTCGGCCGACGGACAAATCTCGGTGCATTCCACCGCCTTTGGCGAGACGGTTGACTTCCCCGCCGACCATCCCGGCTCCCCGTGCGATCCTGCGTGGGCGAACTACGTCCGCGGCGTTGCAGTCATGCTCATCCGTCGAGGAATCCCCCTCAAACCTTGCCGTCTTGCCATCCACAGCGACGTCCCGCTGGGTGCCGGGGTCAGCAGCTCGGCGGCCCTTGAGGTCGGCACCGCCCTGGCCCTGCTGGCCATGAACGAGCGGCGCATCGAGGCCATCCCGCTGGCCCTGCTGGCCCGCCAGGCCGAGCATGAGTACGCCCACTCGCCGTGCGGCATCATGGATCAGTTCATCTGCGTCCTCGGCAAGGCCCGCCACGCACTGATGCTCGATTGCCGTTCACAAACCTACGAGCAGATCCCCCTGCCTTTCGAGAACACGACTCTGGTCATCATGAATACGCAGGTGAAACACGCCATCGGCTCCAGCCAATACCCTGTTCGGCAAAAGCAGTGCCACGAGGGGCTGGCCATCCTCCAGCGATCCGACCCCAGGCTGATCGCCTTGCGCGATGCCGACATGGACATGCTGCTTCAACACCGGTCCCGCATGGACGAAGTGGTTTTCCGGCGATGCCGCCACGTGATTACCGAAATCGCTCGTGTTCCGCAGGCCGCCGAGGCCATGAAGACCGGCGACGCCGTGACCTTCGGCCGGCTGATGTTCGACTCCCACGCGTCGCTCAAGGATGACTATGAGGTTTCCTGCGCCGAACTGGATGCCCTGGTCGATATTGCCCGGCAGGTACCCGGCGTTTACGGCGCCCGGATGACCGGCGGTGGTTTCGGCGGTTGCGTCATCGCGCTGGTCAAAAGCGATGCTGAACAATCCCTGCGAACCGCCGTCAAGGACAAGTATGACATGCGATTCGAAAAACCCGCAATGGTTTACACCACCACGGCCTCGGAAGGCGCCACCGTCGTCCCGCTTTGAGGACCCCGGCCTCCACGCGGGCTTTGCACGTAACGGAGAAGACAATGGCCACGACTATCCATGAGACCACCTCTTATTTGGCCGCCGGTCGTCACCTGTCGCGGGAGCAGATGCGAGAAGTCTTCGAACTCATCATGACCGGCCAGGTCGAGCCCGGACTGATGGCCGAGTTTCTCAAGGCCCTTGCCGCCAAGGGTGAGACGGTCGATGAGATCGCGGGGGCGGCCGACGTGATGAACGAGAAAGTCACACGCGTCCGATGTGATGCCGACTGCATCGACACCTGCGGCGCGGGAGGCGATGGGATCAGCACGCTCAATGTCTCATCCACCGCAGCCATCATCGCCGCGGCCGCCGGAGCGGTCGTGGCCAAGCACGGCAACCGGACCAACACCCGGGTCAGCGGGTCGGCCGAGGTGTTCGACGCACTCGGCGTCAATCTGGACGCACCCATCCCGGTGCTCGAAAGGTGCCTGCAGGAATGCAGGATCGCCTTCCTGTATGCACCCAATCTGCACCCGGCGATGAAGTACGCCGGTCCCGTCCGCAAACAACTGGGTATCCGCACCATCTTCAACTACCTCGGACCGTTCACTAACCCCGCCGGAGCCAGGCGACAGGTCATGGGAGTCGCCCGGCCCGAGATGACCGAAACACTGGCCGGCGTGCTCGCCGCCCGTGGGGCGAAACTCGCCTGGGTCGTCACCGGATCCACCGGTGTCGCTGACCATCCGCATCTCTGCGATATCACCATCACCGGCAAGACCAGGGTCAGCGAGGCCCGCAACGGCCAGGTCAGAACTTTCACGATCAGACCCTCTGATGTCGGCTTCGACACGGCGCCTCTCGACTCGTTGCTGGTCGATTCCGCACAGTCCAGTGCCGAGGCCGTGCTTGCCATCCTCTNNCAGGCACGCCCTCCTGAACGCCGGCGCCGCCCTGATCGTGGCCGGCCTGGTCGAAGACTTGCCCGCCGCGGTCGCCCAAGCTGCCCAGGCCATCGACTCGGGCGCCGCCATGGCCAAGCTTGCACATTTGATCAAGGCCGCCGCGACCGCGCCGTAGGGCAGCGTCGAGCCTGCCTCGCACTCGACAGGGTCGCCACGACAACCGAGACCTGCCCCGGGGTTGAGCTCGGTCCTGCTCCCATCACAAACGTTTTCAGTGATGGCTTTCGAGCTTCTCGAGGGGCACACATGCGCGGACGAGTTCCCCGCGCAGGTCCTCCATGCGGACCATCTCGGGCAGACGGCCGCACATCGACATACTGAAACCCGTCGAGCTCGCCTGTCGCAGGCTGCCGTGGGCGGCCGTCATGTTGACGAGGGTGGACATGAACGCGCTGCCGCAGTGATAGCCGTCCTGGGTGGATACGAGCACATCGGGAGTGTGCTGCACCAACCCGTGAAAAGACCGCCATAAGCGATGCACAACGTCGGGATAGGGGTGAAATGCGGTCGCATCCTTGAGCACCGCGTCAGAGGCAAATCCTTCCGCATCCAGCTTTCCAGCCGTCCGCAACGACGCGTAGATCGGCAACAGCTCAAGAGGATCACCGAAGTCGGGCTGATAAGTGAACGCCCCCCTTGAGTGCCTGATTCGCGCACGCCCCGTGCGGCTCAAAACGACTACGGCGTCCGACGCATCGCGATAGGCTGTCAGTTCCACGCCCTCGATACCCAGGACGTCTCGCGCAACCTCAGCCGCTTCTCGCGTATGGATGACGGCACAGCTTACCATGCCGAACTCGGGCACAACCACGTCACCCGGGCGTTCAAGCGTCCTGCCGGGACGGTAGCCGAACTCTGCCAGCAGCCTTGCCAGAGGGATTCTTCTGGTGGCCATGAAGCTGTGACCGTGGTCCGAAAGCAGGCTGATCCGTGCCCGGCCGCGAGACTCGAACGTCAGTTGCCGGCAGAAACGGTCCAACTGAATCAGGCCCGCCTGGTGCCCGTCACGTCCGATTCTGGCGCCAAGCGCCGATGTCCCGACCACATAGGCAATCATCCGTGGCCCGGTGCTGCGCCGGAAGTGCTCTTGCACCCGCCGAAGTTCATGCCGGGTNNGCGGACATAGACCGACGCGTGCGTCGCTGGCTCCAGGTGGCAATCCACCAGATCCATCCAGGGCACGTTGTCCTTGTTGGCATAGGCCACGTAGCCGTTCCTCAGCCGCTCGCCGTCAAAGTACTCCGACTCCACGCCCGGACCGGGCGAAATGCCGAAAAAGTCCGACAGGCACAGATCGGTCATCACCGGAAACGGGCTGATGACCCGGCTGGGTTGATGAAAGAGTCGAAAGCGACCTTCTATCCACAGACTCTCGACCATCGCGAACGGAATGCTGTCCAGGATGAGGACCAGATGACGCCGATCCTGCTCAGGCACGTCGGCCAGCACGATCCAGACATCGCGATCATCAAGGCAACCGTCCTGGTTGTCGTCGAATCGGATGGCATCCACGATTCCCGCGGCATTCATGCGCTCGCTGCAATCGGCCTTTCCGTCACCTGTGGTGTCGTAACCTTGCTCCACACTTCCGTCGGGTCCGGCACGGACGACCAACGGTGTCGCCGGGCACAACTCCGGACCGGGTCCGGGAATCGCGCAGCCGACCAGCCACAACAGGACCAGATTGAGGACAATCAGACTCCAAGCACCAAGACAAGATGATTTCAGCATTGTTGGGTCCGACTCAGCAACAATCGCACGGCGGTCTCTGCCACAACGCGGCTTTGTGAGGTCGCTGGAATGCTAAATGCGCGTGAGCTGGATGGCAATGCCCAGGAGAAGACTTGCCGATCTGGCTTCGCCGGCTGCCTCATCGGCGTACGGGCACCCGCCGGTGTTCACCTGAGTGACCACGCGACCGTCTGGCAGGCCTGTTCGTGATTCTGTATTTCCCGATCGCGCCACCAAAGCTTGGCCGGCCTCTCCATTTCTTGCGAGTCGAGCTTCCTGCCCAAGCCCCATCCCCGGGGCGATCCTGCCGAGCTTCCCCTGCTCCTCGCCTTGTGTCACCAGTTCAACCGGCATTCTTACCGGTGACGACAAAACGTCTCTTGCGATCTCCGTGCCACACAGCCGGCAGCCCTCAGCCCTGAACCGCCATCTCGCCCGGGCCGGAGTGCCCGTCCTTCCGCTCGGCCCGCTGAGACCGGAATCCCTTCCGGGCCAGTTGTCTGCCCCTTCCCCGCCCGTTAGATTGTCGTAATGGCTAAGCGCAAGAAACATATCACTTACAAAGACAGCGGCGTGGACATCGACGCGAACGATGCCATGGTCGATCTGATCAAGCCCGTCGTTCGCAGCACCTATGGCCCGCGTGTGTTCGGTAAGCACGGCGGCTTCGCCGGTCTCTTCCGCCTCGATTACAGCGAGGCTCTGTTCAAGCGCAACTATAAGGAGCCGGTCCTGGTGGCCTGCACCGACGGCGTCGGCAGCAAGATTCTGCTGGCCCGCGACTCCGGCCACTATGACAGCGTCGGCATCGACCTGGTGGCCATGAGCGTTAACGACATGCTGACCCTCGGCGCCGAGCCGCTGTTCTTCCTCGATTACGTGGCCGTCAACAAGCTCGACCCGAAGCGGGTCGCCCAGATCGTGGTGGGTGTCGCGGCCGGATGCCGGGAGTCAGATTGCTCCCTCATCGGCGGCGAGACGGCCGAGTTGCCCGACATCTACAAGTCCGACGACTTCGATCTGGCCGGCTTTGCCGTCGGCGTGGTCGAGCGGAAGAAGATCATCGACGGCTCGGACATCGAGGCCGGCGACGTCATCATCGGCCTGCCTTCGACCGGTCTGCACTCTAATGGCTATGCCCTGGCCCGGCGGCTGGTCTTCAAGGAAGCCCGCCTCAAGTACGATTCGGTGGTCCCGATGATCGGCGGGCCGATCGGCGATGAACTGCTCCGCCCGACGCGAATCTACGTCAAGCCCGTGCTCGACCTGCTGCACAACTACAAGGTCAAACGGGTCGTTCGCGGTATGGCCCACATTACCGGTGGAGGCCTGCCCGGCAACGTCGATCGCGTCATCCCCGACGGCCTCAAAGCGGTCATCAACACCAGAAGCTGGACCCCCCCTTCCATCTTTCGCTACCTGCAATCCCTCGGCGTGAAACGCGATGAGATGTTCCGCGTTTTCAATATGGGCATCGGCTACACCCTGGTCGTCCGCCCGGCCTTTGCCCACTCGATCATCGGCCGCCTCCGCCGCCGCCATCAACTCGACGCCCTGATCATCGGCAGGATCGAAAAAGGCCCGACGACTGTTGAACTTGCCTGAGCAAGCCAGCGGCGCGCAAAGCACGCCCGGCCTGCTCGCGGCCAAACATGCCCACGCAAGGCCGTGGGCATGGCACCCGCCCAGCGGCGCGCCAGACAAAGGCTGCTGTACCGCCCATCGAGAAGGTCGCCGAATCGTAGCGGCCCCCACGGCTTTGATCCCATCGCCGCTGCCGGTACGATGGCGTTATGGCCGGAAGCATTCTCCTTGTTCACGCCGATGCCGATGTCCGCCACCTGGTCGCCTCCGCCTGCTCGGACCTGTCCGTCTCGCTGATGCTGGCCGAGACATTGGACGTGGCGTGCCAGGCCATCGAGACCTCCCCGCCGGACGTCGTCCTCCTGGATATGGGGCCTCCCGAGGGAGCCGGGCTCACCATGCTGGTGGAGCTCCGCGCACGATGGCCCAGGCTCTGTGCCGTTCTCATCGCCGAGCGAGCCCGCAGCGATCAGGCCATCGAGGCCATCAAACACGGGGCCATCGACTATCTCCTTAAGCCGCTTCGCCGCGAGGACCTGACGCATCACCTCAGCAACGCCCTGCGGATCAGCCACGACATGACCGTTCCCACGGTCTACGAGAGCTCCGATCGCGACCAGCCTGTTGACCGAATCGTGGGACAGTCACCGGCCATCCACGAAGTCTTCAAGCTCATCGGGCTGATTGCCCCGCGTGATGTGAACGTACTCATCACCGGCGAAAGCGGTACCGGCAAGGAGCTCGTCGCCAGGGCGATCTATCACCACAGCCGGCGCAAGGACCGTCCCTTCCTCGCGGTCAACTGCGCCGCCATCCCTGAAACCCTCCTGGAAAGCGAACTCTTCGGCCACGAAAAAGGTGCCTTTACCGGCGCCGACATCCGCCGCATCGGAAAATTCGAGCAATGCAGCTCCGGCACGCTCCTGCTCGACGAGATCGGCGATCTGCCGCTGCCGACCCAGGCCAAACTGCTCCGTGTCCTCCAGGACGGCACCTTCCAGCGTCTTGGCGGCAGCGAGACGATCCATTGCGACGTTCGCATCCTCGCCTCCACGAACCAACCCGTGGAGCAGATGATTGCCGAGCGCCGTTTTCGCCAGGATCTGTTCTACCGCCTCAAGGTTGCCTCGATTCATCTGCCTTCTCTACGGGATCGCGACGTCGATGTCGTGCTGCTGGCTCACTACTTCGTGAGGCGGTTCAACCCCGAGATCGGCTCAAGCGTGCAGAAGTTCTCCCCCGAGGTGATCTCCGCTTTCCTGAGCTATCCTTGGCCGGGCAACGTTCGCGAGCTGGAGAACGTCATCAAGGCCTCCCTGGTGGTCGCCCGCGGCTCGGTCTTCCAACTCGAATTCCTGCCCGAGCAGATTCGCGCCTGCTCGCGTGGCGCGGCGCCGGGTCCTCAGCTACCGTCGCCAACCAGTCCCCTCGACAGCCGTGAAGGCGACCTTCGGGGTCTGTGTACCCGCCTGTTGGATCACGAACAGTTCCACGGGCAGCTCTACGAACGGGTGGTCGGGTCTGCCGAGCGGGAGGTTATCCGGGCCTGCTTGGCACACGCAAACGGCCAACTGGCCCCGGCCGCAAGGCTCCTGGGGATCACTCGAACCACGCTTCGAAAAAAAATGCGCGAGCTGAACATCAGAGTTCATCGATCCGTATCAGAGTGAATACGATATGATACTTCTGGTCAGTTTCTAACCAGATCGGTTTTTCAATAGCCATATTCCGACCGAATCGTTAGACAAGAAACAACTTTAAATCCTTTAAATATAAACACTTAAAGAATAACCTAACCTTGTTACCAAGATGGTACGGGATATGCAAGGTTCACCTCTGGAGAGCCTGTCTTTTCGACAACCCTCGTGTGGCGCGCTTCGGGGAGTCAACTGTCCACCAGGGTTGTCGAATTGCTGGCTTAGTTGGCTGAGCTGGGGTTCCGGCGCATTCAAGGTGTGGCCTCGCTGGGTGCCAGCCCAGGAGTCTGGCTCGTCGGCGGAGGATCACCGGATGACCGCTTATACAACATCCCTGACTTGGATGGGCGAGGTTCTAATGAGTGATGGACGGCCGCTAGGGACGACGCAAGGGCACCCAACCAACGCAGGATTGGCCCCTGAAGAGTTGGCTGAGCTTCGTCAGATCCTTCTGGACCGGCGCCAATCCCTGTCCGAGCAGATGGCTGCGATTGAAAGCGAGGCCGACCGGCAAAACGCCCAGTCGCCGCTTCGCATGGAGCCCGCGGAGCGCCGCCGAATCGCCTGGGACTGCACTGTTTCACGAATCGCCGTGAACCGCAAGTTCAGCCTTCTTTGTGAGGTCGACCAGGCGTTGCGACGCATGGACGAGGGTACCTACGGAGTAGACGTGACGACCGGAGTTGCCATTCCTCTCGAACGGCTCCGCGAGGTCCCCTGGGCAAGGTCCGCCTGAGCTCCCGCCAGGTGAGGCCCGGCCGGACACACTTTCAGATGAAACACATGCCCGCACCCGCCAAGCCGATGGCGGGTGTTCTTTTTGACCCGTACCGGCCGATGTACAAGTAAGCACGCAAACGCAGGCAGCGATGTCACGGTGTCTCCCATTGGCGGTTGCATCCTCAGGCCGGTACCATATCATGGTGCCGGACAAGATAACCTCAAGGATTTACCCCGAGCCAGGGATGGCTGCTCCATGATGAAGCAGAAAAAGCACTCAGGCGCGGGCCAGATGCTGATGTCATTTGCATCGCCCGCGAACAGCACGAAAACAGGCAGGAAACAGGAGACCGCCCGGAAGGCCCGCTCGGAAGCCAAGCCGGCGGCCAATGCGGTCAGCGCCCCCGCGCCGCAACGGCGGGCCCTCGAAACCAGGCCCGATCCGGGCGGCCGGGCTGATGATCGCGAGAAACCCGTTCGCTCCAAGGCATCGCGCACCACAGCCGAATCCATGGCCAAGATGCAGCGAGACATCTCCGTCTCGGAGTTCTTCGCCAAGAACCGACACCTCCTCGGGTTCGACAACAAACGCAAGGCCCTGCTCATGTGCGTCAAGGAGGCCGTGGACAACGCCTTGGATGCCTGTGAGGAGGCCGGCCAACTGCCGGAGGTCGAAATCCGCATCGTACAGACGGCGGAGGAGCGCTTCCGCGTGCTGGTCAAAGACAACGGGCCGGGCATCGTCAAGCAGCAGATCCCCAACGTGTTCGGCAAGTTGCTCTACGGCTCGAAGTTCCACCGCCTCAAGATGTCCCGCGGCCAGCAGGGTATCGGGATCTCGGCAGCGGGCATGTACGGTCTGCTGACCACGGGCAAGAGCGTGAAGATCACCTCACGCATCTCACTGAAAAAAGACGCCCACTATTACGAGATCCAGATCGACACCAAGAAGAATGCCCCCAACATCGTCAAGGATGAGCCGGTCAGGGTTGACTGGGAGACCGGGACCCAAGTCGAGATTGAACTGGCCGGTTCATACAACAAGGGCCGCCAGTCAGTCGACGAGTACATCGAACAGACCGCCATCGCCAATCCGCACGTCCGGATCCACTACTGCCCGCCGGTGGGCGAGCCCGTCACTTACGACCGTGGCACCGACGTCATGCCCGCGCAGACGCAGGAGATCAAACCGCACCCGCACGGCGTTGAGCTCGGCCTGCTGATCAAAACGCTTCACGAGACCAAGTCGCACTGGCTGAGCGGTTTTCTCCAGAGTGAATTCTGCCGCGTCGGCCCCAAGGTGGCCGAGGAGATCTGCCGGGCGGCCAGGCTCAACGCCCGGGCCCACCCGAAACGAATCGCCCGCCAGGAAGCCGAGAAGCTCTATGAGGCCATCAAGAAAACCAAGCTCATGTCCCCGCCGACCAACTGCCTGGCCCCCATCGGCGCCGAGCAGATCCTGACCGGCCTGCTCAAGGGTGTGAAGGCCGAGTTCTTTACCGCCTCGACGAGGCCGCCGGCCGTGTACCGCGGAAACCCTTTCCAGATCGAGGTCGGGCTGGGCTACGGCGGCTCGCTGGGGCCGGATCCGAAGGCCGAGGAGGAGAGCGAGCCAGAGGTGGCCGTCGACGCCCTGAGGGCCTTCAAGCGGGGTGGCAAGCTCAAGAGCGGCAACGGCAACGGGTCGGGCTCGTCATCACAGGCCCGCGTGATCCGTTTTGCCAACCGTGTTCCTTTGTTGTATCAGCAGTCGGCCTGCTGCATGTACAAAAGCGTCATCGACGTCGATTGGCGGCGATACGGCTTGTCTCAGAGCAGCGGAGCAATGCCCCAGGCCCCCATGGTCGTGTTGGTTCACATGGCCAGCGTGTGGGTGCCGTTCACATCGGAATCCAAGGAAGCCATCGCCGACTACGACGAGATCCGGGCGGAGATCAAGCTGGCCCTGCAGGACTGTGGCCGAAAGCTGTCCGCCTATCTGAATCGTCGGCGCAAGATGAAGTACCAAGGCGAGCGCCGCAACATCTTTCACCGGTACATCACCGAGGTGGTCAACGCCTGCGCGACGATCAAGCGGATCAACAAGCAGGAACTGACCGACAACCTCATGGCCATGTCGAAGAAGGCGACCGCCCAGGCCGACGACCATTTGGACCAGCACGGCAAACGGGTCGACAGCGCTTCCGAGTACGGCGAGAACACGGTGGTGGTCGAGCAGGACGATCCGCCGGCAGCGCCGGCCGGGACGCTGTTCCAGGCGACGGCATGAGCTGGATGCGGAGCCCTGTCGGGCCTCTGGCAGGCAGCGGCGTGCGCCTGGTGTCTGTTGGTTTTCGGCCTCCGCAAATCCTTGCCCCGTGGTCTCAACGGGTAGAATGGGGTAGAATCAAGGGTGTATGACGATTCCTGATGTGACCATTCCCGTGAACGTTGTTCGCCTTCCGCTGGAGTGGCTGATGAGACACGAACGAGCGGTCGAGAAGGTGCGCGAGCGCGCGGTGCGGACGTCGCAGGCACTGGAACGGGCGGGCGTTCCCTTTGCCGTCATTGGCGGCAATGCCGTAGCCATTTGGGTCGCCAGCAGGGATCCCGGAGCCGTGCGGACGACCAAGAACGTGGACATTCTCCTGAATCGGCCGGATCTGGACGCCGCGGCTCAGGCCATGTCGAAGGCCGGATTTGAGATGACTGAGGTCAATGGCGTGACCATGTTCCTTGACAGCGACGATCCCATGCCGAGCCGGGGGGTTCATGTTGTTTTCGCAGGAGAGAAGATCAAACCGCACGATCCGTTCCCGGCACCATCGGTCAAGGTGGGCATTCGAGACCCGGACGATGTCCTGGGCCTTGACCTGCTGGGGCTGCTGACGCTGAAGCTCATCGCGTTTCGCGACATTGACCGCGTTCACATTCGCGACCTGCTCAAAGTCGGCTTGATCGACGACGCTCTGGCCGAGCAGATTCCGCCGGAGCTTCGGCCGCGTCTGGAGGAGATCCGGGCCAATCCGGATGGATGAGCGTTGACTGTAGCCACGCAAGGAGGATGGTCGGGTGGCCAAGAGGGCAGGTAAATCAACTGATTCGGCAGGCGGCTCAGGCAGGAGCAGTGCGGCCGCGAAGGCCAAGGCCAAAGAGACGGCCCGCAAGATCGAAGGTCTTGCGGAGATGATCGTCGAGAGCGCCCGGAAGCGCAAGAGCCCGAAGATGGAGATCCCCATCCGGGCGCTGTCGAACGTGAACTTCAATCCCAAGAAAGCCATCCTCGAGATGGGTAAAGCCGCGCAGAGCCGGCAGTTCTTCGACCTGTCCATGGCCAAGAAGTTCATGCAGACCATGCTGGTCGCATCGCACTGCAAGAATCTGATTGACGAGGAGAAGACCTCCTCGATTCGTGGGTTGTTTTACCTCTGCAAGCACGACGTGGCCGGCACCAAGGAGAAGACCTTCAACGATCAGGATGAGTCTGATCCGATCATCGAAGACCTCGAGGTCACCATAGACGCGCTCCGCGAGGAATTGCACGTCTACGCCAGCAACCGGGGCAATCTGGTCGGGCCGATCACGCTGGTGGACGACGGCAACACCCTGGACTGCATGCGGATGGGCTCGGCCGGGTATGCGGTGCCGAGCATCTGTGAGCCGGATGTCATCCAGTTCAAGAAATGCGGCGCGAAGTACATCCTGCACGTCGAAAAAGACACGGTCTGGCGGCGTTTCTACGAGGACCGTTTCCACGAGAAACACCGCTGCATCGTGACGCACGGCAGCGGCCAGCCTACGCGCGGCATGCGCCGGCTGCTGCGGCGGATGCACGATGAGCTCAAGTTGCCCGTCTACTGCCTGCTCGATAACGACCCCTGGGGATACTACATCTACTCGGTGATCAAGCAGGGTTCGATCAACCTGGCCTATGAGAGCCGGCGCATGGCCGTGCCTCAGGCGAAGTTCATCGGTGTGTCCAGTTTCGACTACGAGCGCTGCGGTCTGACCGACGACGTTAAGATCGGCCTGGACGACAAGGACATCAAGCGGGCCAAGCAGATCCTCGAGTACCCCTGGTTCCAGGGCAAGAAGCACTGGGAGAAAGAGATCCGCAAGATGATGCAGAACGGCTTCAAGATGGAAGTCGAAGCCATGATCAACAAACGGCTCACGTACCTGACCGAGGAGTACGTGCCGATGAAGATCAGGGACCCGAAGCAGTGGCTGGATTGAGGAGAGCGGTCAGCAGTCAGCGATCAGCTTTCAGCTTTTGGGGATGTTTCTGGCTGATAGCTGATCGCTGACAGCTTCTTTGGAGTTCCCCGTGCTCGAAACAATTCGCGAATGCATGTCCCGTGCGATGAAGCTGGACGCTAAGACGGCCGCGTCGCTCACTGAGCAAACCACGGCCGCTGATGTGCCCGGCTGGACATCGGTCGCCCATCTTAGCCTTGTGCTGGAACTGGAGAAAGCCTTCAAGATTACCTTCGACAACGACGAGATTGTCTCCATGGGCAGTGTGGCGGCAATCCTGGGACGACTGCATGCCAAAGGCGTCACCAGCGGATGAGGATTGTCCTGTCGCCCCCCCTCTGTGCGAAAGCAATGCGATTCGTTATCGTAACTGCATCCATCAGGTTCAATGTCTGACCGAGGGCTGCGCTATGAACGCTCGTTTGCTGATCACGATCGCCCTTGTCTGCGTAACGGCGTGCGTTTGCGGCCGGCCTGTGGCGGCAGCCGGCACCTCCCCCACCGCGCCGAACATCGTTCTCATCCTCGCCGACGACCTTGGCTGGGGTGACGTCGGCTTCAACGGCCGAAAGGATTGGATGACACCCCATCTCGACAGGCTGGCCGCCCAGGGAACAGTCTTCAACCGGTGGTATGCCGGAGCGACGGTCTGCGATCCGAGCCGGGGGGTTCTGTTGACCGGCAAATACACGATCCACAACGGCGTGTGCCTCAATAGCCACGACCTGCCGGCCGAGGAAGTGACCATCGCCGAAGCCCTCAAGGCCCGGGGCTACGTCACCGCCCTGTTCGGCAAGTGGCACCACGGCCAGCCACGGCCGGGTCGCAGGGACTACGTCCACCCCATGGACCAGGGCTTTGACCAGTTCTTCGGTTTCACCAACGCGAAGCACGCATGGGAGCACTTTCCCACGGAACTCTGGTTCGGCCGTGAGATGAAACCCGTCAGCGGCCATGCTTCGACGATGTTCACTGACCGGGCAATCGAGTTTCTCAGGCAGAACAAGGACAAGCCGTTCTTCCTTTACCTCCCGTACAACGAGACGCACTTTCATATCGAGGCTCCGGCAGAGGACGTTGCACGTTACAGGGGCACGTTCGCTGAGAGCGATCCCGATAAGCCACTCAACGCCACCTATGCTGCGATGGTCACCTGCATGGACCGGCAGATCGGCCGCGTGCTGGCGACGCTGGATAAGCTGAAGCTGGCGGACAACACCATCGTCATCTTTACCAGCGATCAGGGAGCGACCTTTGAAGGCGGCAACAAAGGCACATCTGCGTTCCACGACAGCAACCGGCCGTTCCGCGGACAGAAACGAACTCTCTGGGAAGGAGGGATTCGCGTTCCGGGCGTGGTGCGATGGCCCGGGCAGGTGCCGGCCGGAGAAGTCTCCAAGGAAATCATCCACATGATGGATGTTCTGCCCACCCTGCTGGCGGCCGCCGGTGGCAAGCCCGATCCGGCCTGGAAGGTCGACGGCGCGGATCTGCTGCCGGTCTGGGTAGGTCAGGCCAAATCGCCCGAGCGGACGCTGTTCTGGGAATGGCGAGCCGAGGGCCACAACCAGCTCGCGGCCATGCGCGGCGACCTCAAGCTGGTCATCACTAACCAAGGCGCGGCCGAGCTGTTCGACGTCGAAAAGGACCCTGCCGAACGCCGCAACATCGCGGCCGGACACCCCCTGGTCGCCCAGCTTCGCAAGGAGCTGGATGACTGGCTGGCCACGGAAACGGAAGCAGCGAGATTCGGGAAAAAGCAATAACGGGCACATGACCAATGGGCTTCTTCATCTCTGTGTCGGTGCGCACCGAGATCCTGAAACAGACCGGGGAGTAGCCGGCTTGCGGCGTTTCCAGTCAATTCTCAAGTTGAGCGAATCAGCGACCCGCGGTGTCAGCGAGATGCCATTGCCGTGTCTTTGCCCTGTTCCGGCGGCAACATGAGCACGCAGCGGAAACCGATGTTGTTACGGCGGGCGGCGGGCGGCAGCGAGGCCCGCGCGTCCACGCGGCACTGCTGGATTGGTTCCATGAACGACCCGCCGCGAATGGCTCGCTCGACACCGATCGGCGGGCCGACGCGGGCTTCGCGAATGTCCTTGTGACCCGGACTCGGGTAGTTGCGATCACCGAACGGTAAAGCACCCCGCTCCAGAGCCGACGGCGGGGCCTCCTCGCTCGGATAGGCGTAACGGCCGGGATCATACCAGTCGGCACACCACTCCCAGACGTTGCCGGCCATGTTGAACACCCCGAACGGACTGATACCCGCCGAGTAACTCATCACCGGCGCCGGTCCCTGGTAGCCGTCGAAGGATTCCCGCCCGGTGCTGGCGTTGCACAGGTAGCGGGTCACGTCGCTCTGCTCCTCGTTGCCCCAGGGATAGATGCGGCGGTCGCTCCCGCGGGCCGCGGCCTCCCACTGCGCCTCCGTGGGAAGCGTCTTGCCGGCCCACGCGGCGTAGTCGTGGGCTTCAACCCAGGTCACGTTGCGGGCCGGATGATGATCATTAACGCCCGGCAGGTAATACCGCGTATAAGGGCCCGTTGGAGAATAGCGGCTGAACTGCCGGTTGGTCACCTCGTGGATATCCACATAGAAATGGCTGACCCGAACCTCCCGAGCAGGCACCTCGTCCAGATCGGTGCCGCCGCCCATCATGAAGGTCTGCGCCGGTACGTAGGCCATGACCATCTCATCGCTGACGGACATGATGTACCGGGGCCAGCCGTCGTAGTGGTCGTCGGGATTCTCAAGATCATACTGTCCGGAAAGCGGGTAGAAGCCCTGCGGCAGGTTGACCCCGGCCGGCAATGGGGCACCGTAATCCGCCGCGCCGGCAGCGGCTTCCGCCACCGGAGCGATTGTCGCGCGGGACTGCCCGTCCATGCAGCATCCCATCCCGGCCGCGAGCAGCAACACGCCCGCCAGTACCGCACCTGCAACCCTGAACCGATTCTCAAACATCGTCGCACTCCTTTTGAGCGGGCCTCACGCCGCCCGCTCCCCAAACCCGACGGCTGGTCTCCTTCATCGCTTCACGGTTCGTAAGCCGCCAGCTCACCGGGCGGCTCACCCCACTGCATGTGTCGGCCGCCGATCCGCATGACCAGCAGCACTTCGCCGATATCTTCGGACGCTTCGACCACGTCTCGATAGGGTCGAACCACTTCCTGTGTGGCCAGCACCAGCATCCCCTCGCGAATCATCACGTGATCCGCCTTGATCAGCGATTGCGTGCGCTGCCGCAGCGCGATGAGTTTATCGAGATTCTGCTGGGCTCGCTGCCGCTTCTTCTCCCATCGAATAAATTTGCGATCGGTGCCCCAGAAATTGGCCGACGAATCACTCACATCAGTGCGGAAGTCGTAGTAGGCCTCACGGAAGCGGGCCTCGGCATACTCGATCTCTCGCTCGGCCGCGGCGATTTCGACCTCGGTCTTGCGGAGCAGCTTGTCGGCCTTCTCAAGATCGGCCACGACAAAGACTTTCTCGACCACGTCTCCGGCCTTCACCCGTACAATGTCCTGTTCATCGATGGCCGTGCGATACCCCTCGCCGCGATACGGCACAAGTTCATCTCCACGGGCCTCGATTCTGCGGTAGTATTCCGACGGCAACGCGATCGGTATGGCCGAACGACGCTGAAAAACCCTGGCCATCGAACTGTTGGCATGGCGGACGTGGATTTCCCCGTAGATCGACGCTCCCGGCACGCCTTCGGCGGCAACGTACTTGAACTCGTAGCAGCCCGGTGACAGGTTGAAAACGCAGGCCNNAAAACGCAGGCCTCTTCCGGTGTCCGCTCGAGACGGTCGCCGAAGGCGCCTGGCGGCAGGATCTGCCGCGACGAGTTCGCACCCAGGGCCTGAATCTCGACCATCGCCCCCGGTGGGGCGTAAAAGTGCAGCTGCGTCTTGGATCCGCAAGCGCTACCGCAGCTGCTGCCCCCGCACTGGCATCCGGCTGCACCTAGCGTCGCCAGCATGGCGAGGCAAACCAGAACCTTCCTGCAAATCGACCGATTGCGTGGGTCGTAATCCGGACTCAACACGGGATGTCACTCCTTCGCAAGGATTTCTCGGCAAACCCGGCCCGCGGCTGCGGACAAGGTTCCATGTCGGCAGGTCCTGCCCCCTGGGGACCGGTAGAACCGTCGTGGGGCAACCCGGCGCACGCTTGCCTCAACGCCAACTGAGGACACGCCAGATTACCATCAATGTAGCCAGATGCTCAATAGTGTCAACCCTTTTCAAAGGGGCGCTCACGGCAATAGGGGATGTCGAGGGACTTCAGCAAAGGCGTGCCGGGCGAATCACTTCCGCCGGTCCCCAACGGCGACCTGCACTGCAAGCCGCGCCGGCAGGACGAGTACAAGTTGCGGAGCACTCAGCGGTCAAACCAAGACCGCCAGACCCGTCAGTCAACGCCTCGTCAGCGGTCCGTCCTTGCCTGGAAGGCATCGGCAGACTGGATCGCCTGACCGCGAACACCCTATGCGCCGTTCTACCTCGCCGCATTGAGCTGTAAGGCTTTTGTCACAAGAGGTTTATATTTAATCGAGAGCGGTCGAACTCCCTGAATCCTGCCGGGCTCTGCCCACTGGACGCGGAAGGAGCCTCCGACGGCTCATTCGTCCTCGCCCGAACGTCGTTCGATGTCGGCACCCAAGGCCTGCAGTCTACGTTCCACTTTCTCATAGCCCCGGTCAATGTGGTAAACACGGTTCACCCGGGTCTCACCCTTGGCCACCAGACCTGCCAGAACCAGGGCGGCAGAAGCGCGCAGATCGGAGGCCATGAGGGGGGCTCCCACCAGCCGCTTGACACCCTGAATAATCACGGTCGGCCCTTCCTTGCGAAGTTTGGCTCCGAGCCGGCTCAGTTCGCCGACATGCATGAAACGGTCCGGGTAGATCTTCTCGGTGATGATGCTGTTTCCATCGGCCAGACAGAGCAAGGCCATGGTTTGGGCTTGCAGGTCGGTCGGGAAACCGGGGTAGGGCTGAGTGGTGATATCGACCGGCTCAAGCCGCCGGGTGCTGCTGACAACCACCTCATCACCCTCTCGTTCCACGTTGACGCCGATCAGCCGCAGGCGGTCGACCATCGCCAGAAGGTGCTCCAGCCTGCAGTTCCGGAGCCTGATCTCGCCGTTGGTGATGGCTCCGGCGATGATGAAAGTACCCGCTTCGATCCGATCCGGAATAATCGTGTATTCACAGCCGGTCAGCTTTTTCACCCCATCAATCGTGATTCTCGGGGAGCCATGACCGGTGATCCGGGCACCACAAGCGTTCAGGAAGTTGGCCAGATCGGCCACTTCGGGCTCACAGGCCGCCGCTTCGATGACGGTCCGGCCTTCGGCAAGCACGGCAGCCATCATGACGTTGGCCGTACCGGTAACCGTCGAGCCGAACGGGCCTCCCAGGAAAAGTTCCGAACCGGTCAGGCGCTTCGCCTTCAGCAGAATGTCACCATTGATGAGCTCGGCTTCCGCGCCGAGGGCCTGCAGACCCAGGATGTGGAGGTTGACCGGCCGGTCGCCGATCGCACATCCGCCGGGAAGACTGACCTGCGAACGGCCCCGCTTGCTGAGGAGCGGACCCATGACGCACACGCTGGCCCGCATCTGTCGGACCAGGTCATAGTCCGCGTGGCAATTCATCTCGTCCTGGACCTTCAGCCGCAAGGTTCCTCCGGGCTCGTGGACAGACGAAACCCCGAGCTTGTTCAGAAGCTTCTCCATCGACCGGATGTCTATCAGATCGGGAACGTTCCTGAGCACAACCTCGCCTTCGCACAGGATCGAGGCTGCCATAATGGGAAGTGCGGCGTTTTTCGCCCCACTGATTTCCACCGTTCCGCGCAATCGCTTGCCGCCGTTAATGCGAAAGTAGTCCACAGACCCGCTCCTTCAGATCAGCAATAACCCTTGCCCAAGAACAGCGTGATCGTGCGCCGTAGCCCGACGGCTGGCGCTGACAGGTGTCGCAGCCGCTGATGTCGACGGCGTTTCAAGGTCCACAAGCACTGCTTGGTTCCGTCGGTATTCATCATCGGCCTAAATCGTTGGTTGCACAAGTCTTTGTGGTGCGTCGCGGGCTTCTCCGGACAGAGCGAGAATGTCCCCATCCGGTCCGTCCGGGGTAAGCCCAGCCGCCCGGAGACGGATTGCCGACGCCGCCGGACAGAATGTAGACAGACAGAAGCCGCGATCGGAAGCCAGCCTATGGCGACTCAACGCCGGTCGCAGGCTGAAAAGGTGGCAATGCTTCACCGCGCGAGCTAGAGAGGGCTGCGAGATCATCCAGGGTAATGGTGGCTGCCAAGCTGGTCATGAACTGCCGGAGTGCCTCATGGCGTCGTCGCCCAATAGCTCGAACGGCCTCGAAATGAAGAGACTCGTTGACGCGGGCCTCCCAGTATTTGTACTCCTCTTGTCGTTGCCAGGTCGTCAGGATCTGCTCCAAGGTCTTACCCTCCCAACGGCACTTGCGAATGATCTGGTCGATGAAAGGCGGGCCGATCTGGTCCAGATTGTCGGCGTCTGCCAGAATCTGGGCCTCCACCAGCCGGGTGCGGCGATTGCTCGACTGCCGGATCGTGGCCATGGCCCGCTCAACGACGCCCCCAGGCACGACACCCTTGAGATGGACCTCTATCCAGTCCGCGGCCATCTCGCGGTACGCGTCTGATGTCGGGCGAAGCAGCAATTCGCCGCGGTTGATCTGGCCGGCCTGACACTGTAACACCCAGCCCATATCGTGGTACAAGGCCGCAACGGTGAGCGCTTCCGGATTGACGGAACCCGCCGAAATCTCCGGAAGTTTCGCGACCTGCTTACAGATTCCGGCAACACGCGCGCAATGCTCCCACACAACCGGGTCGGGTGCCGATTGCGGAATCACTATGCAGAGATCTTGCTGAGCCCGCTGCCAGAGATGGTTCGCCATGACCCCTCCAGGCCCTGACTCGCCCGGCATCACAGACGTGCCTTGCAGAAGACGAACGCAGCGAAAGACAGTGTGCCGCCCGGGAGACTCCCGAACTGACGGCCGACACCGCCACCTTGCGGGTCGGCCTCTCGGTATGCCGAACGGCGTCAAAACCCAAATGCGGCACGGAGCGCGCCTACATTATCCACAAGGGCGGCATGATTGCCAGTGTTTTTTCAGCGGAATTTAAGCAGGAGACTGTGTTTCTGGCACGGATTCCTTATCTGCATCGGTCTTGTGAACAGGCCGCCTCGGCCTACGCCGGTCCATCCATCCTGTTTCAACCGCCTGTCGGCACTGACTTTTCGTCCGACACCCATCCTGCGTTGCCTTGCCCCCGGCATCGGGAAGAGTCTCGACGGGATGGAACCTCCGCAGAGTACGTCCCTGAAGACTGGCCAACATGAGCTTCGTGCCCTCGGCGGCCAGATCCAGGCGGGCAGGCACTCCCTGACAGGCCGTCTGTCGGAATAGGTGCGAAAACCGACGGAGCGGGTCGGCAGGACAGCGTCGAGGTCGCGACGGCGACCGAGACCTGCCCTACTCCGGCCGCAGGACCCGGCAGGTCTGCGTCACCTTCGGTGGCTCCGACCATGCCCTATCGTTTCCACACACAGTCTCAGCAACCTGTTAATGCCCGCCAGACGCGCCCACGCCGTGCAAGGATTCCGCGCGGCTCAGCTTGGGCCAACCATAGCCATACAGGGCGACCATCACGAACGACACCAGCGGCACGATGAAACCCTTGGACAGGTCGTAATGCTCGCTGATCGCACCCATCAGCTTGGGCAACAAGGCACCACCGGCGATTGCCATGACGATGTAGGCCGATGCCCCTTTGGCCCGCTTGCCCAGACCGAAAATGCCCAGGGCGAAGATTGTCGGGAACATGATGGACATGAAGAAGTAGATCACGAAGACGCTCGCCACCGAAACCCAGCCGAGCCTGCAGAAGACCACCAGAGCGGCCAGAACATTCAGCACCGCGTAGAGACCAACGATCTTGTGCGCGGAGACGCGCCTCAGCATGGCTGCCCCCGTTACCCGGCCGAGCAGGAAGCACGCGCAGAGAATAATCACCAGGTTGGCGGCCGTCCGGTCCGTGATGCTCACCACGCCATCAACGAAGGCCAGCTCCTTCGGATAGGCATCCGCCAGCAGCATCCGGTTCAGCCGCGGCTCGCATCGTTTCACCGCATCCTGGGCCGGTTGTGCTTTCTGTTTGTCCTGCTTCACTTGTTCGTAGGCCGCCTTCAAGGCCAGGAACTCGTTCAGGCTTTCTTTCGTCTTGCCCTGCAACTCGATTCCGCTGAATCGTTCCGGGGTGTAGAGATGGTCCTTCTCCGACTCCTTCGGGTGGACGATGGATTTCAGGTCTTGCTGGATGGCTACCCTGGCGGCGTTTTCGCTCGCCGTTCCCGCCTTGTACTGGGCCAGCGTCTCCCTGGTTGAATCCGAGAGCCTCGGGGCGATGAACGCGGATACCGGGTCGGCCTTCGCGGCCAGCTTCTCGACAAAGGAAGGCACGTCTTTGAAATCGGATCTGGCCAGCGCCGTCCGGACCTCAAAGCTCACCCATGTATTCTGGCTCGCGTTCAACCACGAGGACGGCAAAGAGGGCGGTTCGGCGACCATATAGTTGATGACGAATCCGAAGATGCTGGCTTGAGCTGCCACGTAGAAGAACTGGGCGAGCACGGCGCCGGTGAAGTGCTCGTGTGACCAGATGCTGTGATGCGTCAACCGCTTGGTCACCGCGATCAGCCACATGGCCCCTATCGCAATCACCACGCAGCCCGCGAAGATGATCGTTATCAGCAGTGCGCTCTCCGCGGTGATGGGAAACCCTTCAGGGCGCGGCAGCTTCGACGCAAATCCCATCAACCTCTGTCCGGCGTCCAGTGAATTGAGAATCAGCCAGGAAATCATGCCGAAGACGCCAACCAGCGCGGTCAGGCACCCCAACAGCAGCAAATAGGACAGTCCGCGGTTGACTTTGCGAATGCTCTGGGGAGCCGCGTCGGAGTCCGCGTTTTCGTCGATGCTGTAATCGTCTTTGGCCTTGACGTCCGGCATCGGTGCGATGGAGAAAATGCCGGCCAGCACGAGGACCACCACCGCCACCGTGGCGTAGGGAATCCACAGCTTGGGGTGCTCGCCATAGAAGAACAATCCGCCGACAAAGGGCCCCAGCAGCCAGCCGACACCGTTGCAGGACTGGGCGATGTTGATGCGCGCGGCCGACCATCGCTTGGGGCCCAGCACGGTTGTGTAAGGATTGGCCACCGTTTCGAGAAAAGCCAGGCCGGCGGCCACGACACAAACGCCGAGCAGAAAGGCCCAGAACGCCTTGTAGACGCTCGCGGCGGGGATGAACCAGAAGCCGCCCGCGGCCACCAGCAGCAGCCCGGTGACAATGCCGATCCTGTAACCCAGGCGCGTCGCCAGCCAGCCCGCGGGCAAGGACATGAGGAAGTAGCCGATCCAGTGGGCGAATTGCACCCAGGCGGATTCTCCGAGCGAGAGGTTCAACTCGTTCTGGAAGTGCTTGTCCATCACGTCGATCATGCCGTTGAGAAGCCCCCAGAGGAGGAACAACGAACTGACGAGACAGAAC
>MTKZ01007644.1_pt2 | contig 22181 bp, 18 predicted proteins | sample 1042781 | NCBI WGS metagenome assembly MTKZ01 (sample SAMN06212207, study PRJNA360539) | anaerobic digester metagenome | biome: Wastewater treatment plant; material: sludge; isolation source: anaerobic digester fed with sludge from wastewater treatment plant | place: Denmark: WWTP Viborg ... | reverse complement strand
CAATGAAAAGTAGACAGGGCCTTTTTTTGCAGGTAGGGCTCCATATAAATGAGCACATTACGGCAGCTGATAAAATCCATTTTGCCAAATGGCGGGTCTTTTAAAAAATTATGCACCGCAAATACACACATATCCCTTACCAGTTTATTTACCTGGTAGCTGCCATTGGTTTTGGTAAAAAATTCCTGCAAACGCTGCGGTGATAACTCTGATACATCGCTTTTTTTATAGATACCGGCCCTTGCTTTGGCTATACCCGGTTCGCTGATGTCGGTGGCAAAAATCTGCACTCTGTCCCCGGTAATCGATGAGGAATTAAAGCCTAAAAATTCTCTTAAGCAGATGGCAATAGAGTACACTTCTTCGCCGGTACTGCAACCTGCTATCCATAAACGAATTGGTTCTCCGGCTGTTTTATTTTTTACCAGCAGGGGAAAAACAGATTCACATAAATGTTCAAAGACCTTTGGGTCCCGGAAAAAACTGGTGACGGGAATCAGCAGGTCCTGGTATAAAATATCCTGCTCGGTTTTATTTTCTCTCAGGTATTTAAGATAGTCTGCAGGTTCTTCGTTTTTATTCAACGCCATCCTGCGGAGTATCCGTCTGCGGATGGTAGTTTGTTTGTAGTAGGTAAAATCAGTTCCCTTCCGGATGCGCAGCAACGAGAGAATTTGTTTGTACACGTCTTCATCCTGCGGGGGAATAGTATGTTTATCCCGGCCATTACCATTAATGATCCTGGTTACTTCCAGTAATTTTTGAGGTATTTTTTCAGGAGGAAGAATAAAATCAACCACTCCTGCCTGCACTGCACTATTCGGCATGCCTTCATACGCAGCCGATGCTTCATCCTGTGCAAAAGTGATACCTCCGTGGTCTTTGATGGCTTTTAGCCCCAGCGTACCATCTGATGCTGTGCCGGATAATACAACTCCGATTGCATGGCTTTGATGTACTTCTGCCAGTGATGTAAAGAAAAAATCAATAGGCAGGTGACGTTCCGATTTATTTTTATCCGGCCGCGGACTTAGTTCCAGTACCCCATCATTGGAGATGAGCATTTTATTGCTGGGTATAATGTAAATATGATCAGGCACTACTTTAATATCATCAGCTACTTCCAGTACCGGGATATTAGTAACTTTTTGCAGCAACTCCGGCAGCATACTTTCGTGGCTGGGATCCAGGTGCTGCACCAGTACATAGGCCATTCCGGAATTTTCGGGAATGGCTTTCAGTAATTTTTTAAAAGCATCCAATCCTCCTGCTGAAGCACCAATACCTACAACTGGAAATAGATTGCTTGATTTAGTGAGTGGAGTATCTTTTTGAGGATTGCCTTTCTTACTATCATTTTTTTTAGTTGCCATAATGGTCTGTACCTAAAAGGTATACAAATTTACTTTTGTTTTGCCCCCGGAATCGAATTATTATAGTCCTGCTGAATTACACCACTCAATTTTTCAGCCCCTCAAAAATCTAACCGATTTCAAAATGAAGCATTTTAAAATGAAAGTGGGAAAAAAAATACACGATCTCTGAAATGGTAATGGATGTAAAAGAGTTGTTGTTTTCTACCTTTCAGGTATAACAAGTCTGTTGGCAAAATAAAACCCCTCGCTTTAAACGAGGGGCTTCATACATTAAAAAGCTTTTTTCTTCCAGGTATTATTATCCCGGTTCCATTCGGGTAGTTTTTTCTCCGGGTCTAATATCACTTCTTTTATTTCACTGGTAGTAGGTACACTGAATGTCCACTCAGCCCCACGTTGCCAAACTTCTACCGGCAGGTCTATTTTATGTTCTTTGCCGTTTGTTTCTTTTACTAAAACAGTTACCGGCATTACCATTTTTTCTAAGTTCTCGATAGTGATCTCCGCACCTTTATCTGGTTTTGCATCTACATAGTCCACCGATTTTACAGTCTGGTCAAGTTTCCAGGTGTTTAGCACCCAGGCTCTCCAGAACCAGCTCAGGTCTTCGCCGGAAACATTTTCCATGGTATGAAAGAAATCCCATGGCGTAGGATGTTTGAATGCCCAGCGACTAATGTATTCCCGGAAGGCAGCATCAAAACGGTCTTTGCCCAGTACAACAATGCGAAGAGCATCCAGCATTTGTGCAGGTTTCATATAAGCGGCTACACCTAGATTATCCTGTTGAATTACTTCAGGGATATTATACAGGCCGTCCATCTTTTCTCCAAACGTATATTTTACCATGAAAGATGAATTGGGGTCACCAAAGAAACTGGCTTCTTTAAATTCACCTTTGTTAAAGGCTTCTGTAGAAAGGCCATTGATAAAAGTATTAAAGCCTTCATCCATCCAGGCATATTTTCTTTCGTTGCTGCCAACTATCATCGGGAACCAGGTGTGGCCAAATTCATGATCTGTTACACCCCATAAACCTGTGCCGGATGAACCTGAGCTACAGAATACAATACCGGGATATTCCATACCCCCTACAATACCTGCCACATTGGTAGCAGCGGGATAAGGAAACTCAAACCACTTATTGGAATAATGCTCAATAGATCCTTTTACCATTTCAGTAGAACGCTGCCATCCATTTTTTACGATGCTCTCTACAGGATATACACTGATGGCCAATGATTTTTTGCCACTGGGTAAATTGATTTTTGCTGCATCCTGTACAAAGGCTTTGCTTGCTGCCCATGCCACATCTCTTGTATTGGTAATTTTAAATTTCCAGGTACAATTCGGCTGCTTGGGTCTTGAGTTGGGGTCCGTTACTTCTTTATCGCTGCGGATTATTACAGTTTTATCACTGTTTTTTGCAGCAGCCCACCTGCCCATTTGTTCGGCTGTATAACATTCCTGTGGGTTGGTTAATTCGCCGGAGCCAACAATAATTAAATTAGAAGGCGCCGTGATCGTAAAATCAATATCACCATATTCCAGATAAAACTCTCCAGCTCCAAGGTAGGGTAGTGTGTTCCATCCCTGTATATCATCATATACAGCCATGCGGGGAAACCATTGTGCCACTTCGTACACAATACCATTTTTTGTTTTCAATCTTCCCATCCTGTCCGTTCCGTATTCCGGAACAACGAATTCAAATTTCACTGATATTTTTACTTTTCCACCGGCAGCTTTTACTGCATCGGGCAGCCACACCTGCATTCTTGTATCTGTGATGGTATATTTGGGAGCAAAGGTTTTTCCATTGTACTCAACAGAAATTGATTTGATATTATATCCCTCTGTGAATTTTGCATTGGCCCATCGTCCGCCAGATTCTGTCGTAGTAGCTGAGGCACGGGAGTCTTTTTTGTAAATATTCTGGTCGAGCTGAAGCCAGAGAAATTTCAAATTATCCGGGCTATTGTTGGTGTAAAAAATTTCCACATCGCCACTTACGCTATGCTTTGCGGTATCAAGAGTGCTGTTGATTTTGTAGTCGGCCCTGTTTTGCCAGTACTTCGGTCCTGGTTCGCCGCTGGCACTGCGAAACTCATTGCCGGGATAAGGGTAGAATTGCGGACTAAAGGCTTCTTTATTATCATAATTGGATTGTGCAAACAAACCGATGAACATAAACAGACCTGCCAAGCTGAGAAAGAATTTCTTCATATAGTATGTGTATTTGAGGGTCGTAAGATAATGTAAAACCCTGCAAGGCAGCTACCGTTGAAAGGGTATTTGCAATACTTTATGGAAAATTGATTGCTCACAAACCTGCCTGTCGGCAGACAGGGACGCAAAGTCGCAAGGAATACAATGCTGATTCTCAAAATTTGTGTCTTAGTGGGAGATGTATTATGGAAAAAATGATTCGGCAACGGCAACACTCTCAGGCCTTCCAACATCTACCAGGTGGTCACCTGTATGGTCGTAGCCCATGATAAGATAGTCGGCGGCCAGCTGGAGATAAACATCAATTAATGAAAATTTCCCCGTAAAATTTTTTTCTTCCATTATTTTGAAGATGTCGTATTCAAAAATCACCACACAGCTGTACGCTTTTTCTATCAGGTTCTCTTTTTGAATGGAAATCTTCTCTTCCCCTGTTTTAGTATTTCTCCAGCCGCTAAGCCGATTGTTATCATCAAACAAAAGGTACCGGGAAGTTTTTCGGTCCGTAACTGCAAAAGAAATCAAGGGATGATGCAGTTCATGAAAAGCTAACAATTTACTGATGTCAAGGTTGGTAAGTATATCAACATTGCAGGTAATAAATCTTTCGCCGGGATTAAACAACTCTTTTGCTTTTAATAAACCACCACCGGTGTCCAGTAGCTCTTCTCTTTCATCACTGACTAAGATGTTGCTGCCCCATCCGTCGTTTTCTACTATAGCTTCTTCTATCTGTTCGGCAAAATGATGAACGTTAACGATGATGTCTTTAATACCGTGTTGCTGTAAGTATTCAATATTTCGTTGCAGCAGTGATTTACCATTCACTACAGCGAGGGCCTTGGGATGTTTATCCGTCCAGGGCTTAAATCTTGTGCCGAGTCCGGCACTGAATATCATTGCACCCCCAACCCCTAAAGGGGAGTTATGGTCGTTTGTCTGCATTAGTTAATGTTTGGAGAATAGACTCTATTTCTTTAAATACTAATTCTGGTTTTTCTACAAGATTACTGTTTTCAAAACGTATTACTTTTATTCCATCATCTTCTAAATGCTTTTGCCGTATCAGGTCATTCTCTTTTACATCTTTAATAGTATGTATATTTCCATCCACTTCAATACATAGTTTTAACGAATGACAATAAAAATCTAAGATATAAATAGCATAAGGATGTTGACGCCTAAATTTATATCCTAATGGTTTTGCTTTTAAATATCCCCATAATATTATTTCAGCATGAGTGGAATTGTTTCTTAACTCCCTTGCTCTTTGGTACATGGATTTTATAGCTCCATTGTGCATTTTGTTTGCCATAAGGAAACTAGTGCTTTAGTTCATTGCTCCCCTTTAGGGGTTGGGGGTATTTATCCAATTCTTTTCATCCTGCACCCAATGATTTAGTTCAATCTTCACTTTGAATTTATTTTTCAGATGTCTTGCCATTGCATCAGCAGCATATACACTCCGGTNNCATATACACTCCGGTGCTGGCCGCCGGTACAACCAAAACTGATCATCAGGCTTTCAAAATCCCTTTTAATATATTCTTCCACGGTAATATCAACAATATCAAATACACTATTTAAAAATTCAGGCATTTTGGTTTGCTGTTCTAAAAAATCTTTTACTTCCTTATCCCTTCCGGTTTGTGTTTTCATACTATCTACCCTGCCCGGATTTAAAATTCCCCGGCAATCGAAAATAAATCCGCCACCATTGCCACTATTATCCACCGGAATTTGTTTCCGGTAGGAGAAGCTGCTTACTTTAATGACTAACGGTGTTTGTTCAGTTGCCTGTGTTGGGGTAAACTGTTCAATCACTTCGTCCGCCACACACATGTCCAGCACTTTTTTAAATTCTGGTACTGAAATACCTACACTCTGGTTATTAAAAAAGTCCCGAAGGTTACGTAATGCCAGGGGAATACTGGTCAGGAACTGGGCTTTTCGCTCAAACAATCCACGAAAACCATAGGCACCGAGCACCTGTAATAATCTGATTAATACATAGCCATTATACTGGCTGCGAAAAATCGCTTTATCTATAGGTTGACCGATAATTTCAGCAAAACTATCCATGTAGCCTTCGAGTAAATCATTTTTCCAATCGTCCGGAAGATTGGCCCTTGCCTGCCATAGCATAGAAGCTACATCATATTGCGGAGCACCCTTCATGCCTCCCTGGTAGTCGATAAAGTGAACCTGGTTATCAGGGGTTACCATAATATTCCGGCTTTGAAAATCCCGGAACATAAAATATTTATATTCTGTATGCGTCAGATAATTACTTAACGCATCAAAATCTTCAATCAGTTTTTGTTTATCGTAGGGTTTACGTAGTGCATCTAAGAAATAATATTTGAAGTAAAGCAGGTCGGCCAGTATGGCCTGTTTCCCAAATTCTGTATTGGTAAGACAATGACTGTTGTAGTCTAATCCCGCATCACCTTTTACCTGTAACTGTACTAATGCTTCCAGGCTTTTTTTGAAAAGTCCATATACTTCATCTGTGAAGCCTTTTGATTCAAGGTGGTCGAGTAATGACACATTGCCGAAATCTTCCTGCAGGTAATACATTCCATCATCACTAATGGCCAGTATTTCCGGAACAGACAATTTATTTTCTTTGAATTGGCGGGAGAAATAAATAAATGTTTCATTTTCTTTTACATTGGCGCCATATGTTCCGATGACGGAACTGCTCTTTCCCCGTCCGACTGTGTCATCCGGGCGGGCATGAAGCCGGAAATAACGGCGTTCACTACCGCTTTGTGGCAAAACATCAACCGATAACGGTTCATCTCCTTTCCACTGTTTATATAATGAAGTGATATGTGCTACAAGCTGCTGCATTTGGCAAATGTACTTAACCGCTTGCAATTGAATGAGTACATCGCACAGAGGCAAAAGAGAGAATGGGGATTTGATTAAAAATTAATAAGGAAACAACTCTTTTTCTCCTTTTCCTCTGGGCGAAGATTACTTTGCAGTTTATCACTCCATCAGGTTAACAGGCCCGCCCGGATGACTTGGTCTATAATGCGTAAGAACCAAACAAACGGTCGGACGGGCATTAGTTTTTTAGGCTAAATTTGCTCATTCTTATTTTTATGAGTTATACCCCTACCAATAAGGTTCGTATTGTTACGGCAGCCAGTCTTTTTGACGGTCATGATGCAGCTATTAATATTATGCGCCGTATTATGCAGAGTTTAGGTGCAGAGATTATTCATCTTGGTCACAACCGATCTGTAAAAGAAATAGTGGAAACAGCTATTGAAGAAGATGTGCAGGGTATTGCTATTACCAGTTACCAGGGCGGTCATGTGGAATTTTTCAAATACATGAAAGACCTGCTGGAAGAAAATGGCTGCGGCCATATTAAAATCTTCGGTGGTGGCGGAGGGACTATTTTACCAACTGAAATTGACGAACTGCATCAATATGGCATCACCAGGATTTATAGCCCGGATGATGGCCGTCACATGGGTTTGGAGGGTATGATTGAGGATGTAATAAAACAATGTGATGTAGTATTGAACGGAAAAGCAGCTTATAAAACTGCGATGAAACTGGAGGAGGTAAAAGATGTAAGGGTAATAGCAAGACAAATTACTAATGCGGAGAATGGTGTAGCCACAGCGATTGAAAGCACAGCACCTGCCGTCCGTATACCGGTACTTGGAATTACAGGAACAGGAGGAGCCGGCAAATCATCTGTAACGGATGAAATCGTTCGCCGCTTCCTGGTAAATTTTACGGATAAAACAATTGCCGTTATTTCTGTTGATCCCTCAAAGAAAAAAACGGGTGGTGCATTGCTGGGCGACAGAATAAGAATGAATGCGATTTCGCATCCAAGAGCTTATATGAGAAGTTTGGCAACAAGGGATGACAACACTGCATTAAGCAGTGCCATGCAAGAGGCCATTGATATTTGTAAAGTTGCGAAGTTTGATTTTATCATTCTTGAATCTGCGGGAGTTGGACAAAGTGATGCTTCGATTTTGGATTATTGTGATGTCAGTATGTATGTGATGACGCCGGAATATGGTGCTGCATCACAACTGGAAAAAATAAACATGCTGGACTATGCAGATCTGGTTTGCATCAATAAATTTGATAAAGCAGGAGCATTAGATGCCTTGGCAGATGTAAAAAAGCAGTATAAAAGAAATCACAAACTGTTTGCAGCAAAAGATGAAGAGCTGCCAATTATCGGAACGATGGCGAGTAAGTTCAACGATGATGGAGTCAATCATTTGTTTGAATTACTGCTGAAAAAAATAGAAGCAAAGACACAAACAACATTTGGGGAATATCATTTTTCGGCCACAGCTAAAGTTTCGCAGGCCATTATTCCCGCCAGCCGCATTCGTTATTTGGCTGAAATAGCGGAGAATAACAGGAGCTATGATAAATTGGTAAAAGAACAAGCTGCTATTGCAACTAAACTTTATCAGTTACATGGCTCGTTGGAGACATTAAAAGAAAAGGCAGATCCATCTTTATTATCAATTATTCAACAGCAAATTGATTTTTATACAGACCAGTTAACCCCTGTTGCAAAAAAGCTAATTACCAACTGGCCTAATAAAATTGCTGAGTATAATAAAGATTTTTATGAATATACAGTCAGGGATAAAGTGATTAAGCAATCCATGGTAACTAAAAGCCTGAGTGGTACCAGGATTCCTAAAGTTGTATTGCCCAAATACAAAGACTGGGGTGATATATTGCAATGGCAGGCACAGGAAAATGTTCCCGGTCATTTTCCATTTACAGCCGGTGTGTTTCCATTGAAAAGAGAAGGCGAAGACCCGACAAGAATGTTTGCCGGGGAAGGAGGACCAGAGAGAACGAACAGACGCTTTCACTATGTAAGTGTGGAGCAACCTGCCAAACGTTTGTCCACAGCATTCGATTCGGTGACATTGTATGGAGAAGACCCCGACGATCGTCCTGATATTTATGGTAAAGTAGGAAACAGTGGCGTAAGCATTGCAACAGTTGATGATGCAAAAAAATTATACAGCGGCTTCGATTTATGTGATCCAAAGACCTCTGTCTCAATGACGATTAACGGCCCGGCACCAATGCTGCTGGCATTTTTTATGAATGCAGCTATTGACCAGCAATGTGAAAAATATATACTGGCCAATAATTTAAAAGATGAAGTCAACAGGGTAATAGAATCTAAATTTAAAATTGATCAGCTTTCGAAATATGTTGGAACAGATGGCAAGCCTGTTACACCGGTAAAAGGAGAGCTGCAGGGGGCTTTGCCTGTTGGAAATAACGGGTTAGGGTTACGATTGCTTGGGTTGTCCGGCGCAGATGTATTGCCAAAAGAAGTATATGAAAAAATTAAAGCGGAGGCATTATCGCAAGTTCGTGGTACGGTGCAGGCTGATATTTTAAAAGAAGACCAGGCACAAAATACCTGTATTTTTTCTACAGAGTTTGCATTAAAATTGATGGGAGATGTACAGGAATATTTTATTGAAAATAAAATCCGCAATTTTTATTCAGTATCAATAAGTGGTTATCATATTGCAGAAGCAGGAGCTAATCCAATCACCCAATTGGCATTTACATTGTCTAACGGATTTACCTACCTGGAATATTATTTAAGCCGTGGAATGAACATTGATGAATTTGCGCCAAACCTTTCTTTCTTTTTTAGCAATGGCATGGATCCTGAATACAGTGTAATCGGCCGTGTGGCAAGACGTATCTGGGCCAAGGCGATGAAATATAAGTACAAGGCTAATAAACGCAGCCAGATGCTGAAGTATCATATCCAGACATCAGGCAGGAGCTTACATGCCCAGGAAATTGATTTCAATGATATCCGGACTACGCTACAGGCATTGTATGCTATTTATGATAATTGTAATTCACTCCACACTAACGCCTATGATGAAGCCATCACAACACCCACTGAAGAAAGTGTTCGCCGGGCCATGGCTATTCAACTAATCATTAACCGGGAACTGGGCACTGCCAAAAATGAAAACCCCAACCAGGGGTCGTTTCTTATTGAAGAGTTGACCGATTTGGTGGAAGAAGCTGTTTTAGCTGAATTTGACCGCATCACTGAGAGAGGTGGAGTGCTGGGTGCCATGGAAAGGATGTATCAGCGTAATAAAATTCAGGAAGAGAGTTTGTTTTATGAACACCAGAAACATTCCGGTGAATTGCCGCTTATTGGGGTGAATACATTTTTGAATAAAAAGGGAAGTCCTACGATTTTGCCTACTGAAGTAATTCGAAGTACTACCGAAGAAAAGGAGCAGCAGATACAAAATCTGAGAGCTTTTTGGAAACGGAATGAAAATAAATCTTCGGAAATGCTGCAACGATTGAAGACCGTCGCTATTAATAATGGAAACCTTTTTGCTGAACTGATGGAAACGGTTANNTCATTGGGCCAGATTACCCATGCTTTGTATGAGGTGGGCGGACAGTACAGAAGGAATATGTAATAAAGCAGCCTGTGAATAAGGCTGCTTAGATAATTAGTATTCAGTTATTGATTATCACTTATTCGGCATCGGCAACTTTTTTACCAGTCTTGTCAATCATTATCCATTTGCCGTCTTTCATTACTTTAGCAACCCCTTCGTCAAAAAAGCCAGCGAAGCCATATTTGAAACCGATTATTTCTTTTCCGGTTATGTCGATATATCCCCATTGATTATTCTTACTGACAGCAGCCAACCCTTCAGAAAATTTCATTGCATTATCATATATGAGGTTTATTAACGCTTTACCGGTTTTATCTATAAATCCATAGCTGCTTCCGTTGCTTACAATTGCCAGGTTATTATGAAAAGACATGGCATCAGTATATTTAAGCGGAACAACCAGTTTGCCCGTGCTGTCTAAAAATCCCCATTTGCCATCCTGTTTTACGGCTGCCATTCCTTCAGAAAAGGTCATTGCTTCATCATAAATAAGTGGCACTATTAATTTCCCGTCTTTATCAGCAAATCCATGTTTATCACCTTTTCCTACAAGAGATAAACCGCAAACACAATCGTCCACATGGTCGTATTCCTTGGTCCATGCCTGTCCATAACCTGCCATTGAAATCAATATTGCACCGAGTAAAAAATTGTATTTCATAACAGTAGCTTTAAGGTTACTAATTTGATTTTACCTTGTGTAAGCTACATCTCTGTTCAGCCGTCAGTTATGATGTACGGCAGCAGGGAGGATGATTTTTATTATGGGGGAGCTGTTAATAGTGAAAATCCAGGACGGCTGTGTACCTGTATACCCGGTGAAATTGTATAGATACGCCGATCTTTTTATAGGAACCCAGACAAATATTCCGGTGACCGAGTGATGGTACATCTTCATCAATCAATAAGGACATAATGATATCTAACGGGTTATTATGGCCATAATTGCAACATTCACCATTGTAATACCATTTTTTCCGGCATTCCTCGGTGCTTCGGTTGTGGCCTACATACCCTTCAGCTCCTGAGTTTAATGCATGGCATTGGGCACCCGCAAAACAAAGGGAGTCGGGGTAAAGCAGGTTCATTGTTTTCAACCTGCTCATGGTATCTAACAGCGATTTATAATAGGCTGAGTTTTTCATGTAGCCATTAAAATAAGTATCAGGATATTTTTTTACAACTGTACTGGCAAAAAGAACCGGATTCATTCTTGCCAGGTTCAGGATATAGATAACTTCCTTTTCAGTTGCAGTCATATACTTTGCATTAGCGGCAGTATTACACCTGAGGTTTTTTGTATCATTCCAGGCAGCAGAGTAAGTGGAAAGAGGGGAGGACGGAACAGTTGATAGAGATATTTGTTTAGTGCTTCTAAAAGAAGCGAATATCATTAAACAGGCAAGCAGGACTGGTGGTAAAAGAAACTTCATTTCTCAAGTGGTATTCTTTTATACGGCAATAGTGCATTATTATTGTACCTCAATTTCTAAAGAATTGTGAAACACCTGCACTATGTCCCGAATTAAACTTGACCTTCATCATATTTATAATAACAGCAGAGCTATAGACGATGCCCTTCAACAGGCTTTTGATGATGCAATTGAAAAAAGGATACGGGAAGTGGAAATAATACCCGGTAAAGGCAGTGGTCAGCTTCGTAAGAAAGTAGAACGGTTCTTGCAACAGCCGCATATTAAAAAACAATATCACCGTATAGAGAACGACAGTAAGAATTTTGGGAGGCTGTTTGTTTATTTTAAGTTCTGATACTACACAAAACTATCTGACAAATTCAAAAAGTGATGTAATTAGTACTAATAGACGACATCGGCATTTTTCAACTACCTTCGCTTTTTTCATAAAAGAAACCATTTTGCGTTTTACCGAGTTTAATTTTCATCCCAACCTTTTAGAGGGAATTGAAGCGTCAAATTACGAAACAGCAACGCCTGTGCAGGAACAGGTGATTCCACCTATTATGGAGGGACGTGATGTAATTGCTTCTGCACAAACAGGTACTGGTAAAACAGCAGCTTTTCTATTGCCGGTGATGAATCGCCTATTGGCCAATCATGTAGACGGAAAAGTGGGTGCCCTGATAATTGTTCCTACAAGAGAATTGGCGATACAGATTTCACAGCATATAGAAGGACTTTCCTATTTTACTCACCTGAGTTCTATTGCTATCTATGGCGGTAATGATGCCCAGAATTATGTAGCAGAGAAAAAAGCATTGCAAATGGGTGCAGATATTATTGTCTGCACTCCGGGCCGTATGATTGCCCATCTTAATATGGGATATGTGAATATGAAGGGCCTGCAATTTTTAGTACTGGATGAAGCGGACAGGATGCTGGACATGGGTTTCCAGGATGATATCAATAAGATTATTGCCGTGCTTTCTGCAGAACGACAAACGTTGCTTTTCTCTGCAACGATGCCGGATAAGATACGCCAGCTGGCAAGACGAATTTTAAAAAATCCCGTAGAGATAAATATCGCTATATCAAAACCCCCGGAGAAGATCATTCAAAAAGCTTTTGTAGTGTATGAGCAGCAAAAATTGCCGTTAATTAAAATGCTGTTGAAGCAAACCCCTTATAAAAATGCATTGGTATTTTGCAGCCGCAAGCAAACAGTAAAGCAACTGACCCGGGAATTGAAACAGGGTGGATTGAATGTAGAAGAAATTCATAGTGACCTGGAACAGGCACAACGGGAGGATGTGTTGAGTAAGTTTACAAGTGGCCGTATACCTGTATTGGTTGCAACAGATATATTAAGCCGGGGTATTGATATTGATACCATTGATGTGGTTATTAATTATGATGTGCCGGGTGATGGGGAAGATTATGTTCACCGCATCGGCCGCACTGCCCGGGCAGAAGCAGATGGCGCAGCCTTTACATTGGTCGGGGAAAAAGAGCAAAACAAATTTGCTGCTATTGAAAAATTATTAGAAAAAGAAGTGCCGAAAGCTGAAGTGCCGAAACAGCTTGGTCCCGGTCCCTCGTATCAGCCCCGCATTCGCACAGGAAGTAGTGGACCGCAGCGAAAGTTTCATCGCTCATCTCAGGACCGGCGAAGAAGATAAAATCATTAAATTGTGTATCATTTCCAGACTTATTATGCAACTATTTCGTTTGCTATAGGTGACTACTATTAAATATTATTAAAATCAGCACATGAAAACAGGACAAACTTTGAGGTGGTTGGTATTGCTGCTGTTTGTTTTGACAGATGTTTTTGGAATTAAAGCGTTAAATAGTCAGCCCCTGCCGCAGGCCAATAAGGAGTTAAGTGGCTTTGCCGCTTCTGCCAGGAATACAATTATGGAAGCGGAGCTAAAAAGTGATAGCGTTGCATCAGCTATTGTTTCTGTAGGGAAGTATGCAAAAGCAAATCGTCTTCATTTTGAAATGATTGATTCCTTATCAAAAATTCTTTTTAAATATCCGTTGCAGGACTCTGCCGGTCTTAATTTTGCAACAGAATGGGTAGGTACTCCTAATATGGGTCTGCGTCCGCCCAACTATGTCATCATTCATCATACTGCCACTAACAACTGCAGCGAAGCATTGAATGAGTTTACAAAGCCCGGAGGACGGGAAGCCAGTGCACATTATGTGATTGCTAAGGATGGCACTGTGTATCATATGTTAAATGATTTATTGCGATCCCATCATGCAGGTGAAAGTAAATGGGGTAACACTACTGATTTAAATTCCAGTAGTATTGGTATTGAGTTGGACAATAATGGCTACCAGGATTTCACAGAAGCACAAATGAATAGCTTAACCATATTGTTGGGCCGGTTAAAAGCAACTTATAAAATACCGGATGCAAATTTCATCGGGCATGGTGATATTGCTCCAACAAGAAAATCGGATCCAAACTGGAAGTTTCCCTGGAAAGAATTGAGCGAAAAAGGATATGGGTTTTGGTGGGATGACACAACGGGTGTGACAGTACCTGAAACTTTTGATTACCTGATAGGCCTTCGGATTATCGGGTATGATATTTCCGAACCTGTTGCTGCTGTTGCTGCTTTTAAAAGACATTTTATGAAGGATAATTCCGGTGGTAATATAAATGCGGTGGTAAGAAAAATAATTTATATGCTTTACCGGAGATACCAGTAACAGTCTACGCTGATAGTAATATCAAATATGGTTACATGAAAAGACAAATTTTCCTCACATTATATGTAGTATTATTTACTTTTTTTAGTTGTACCCCTGGCCAGTATGCTGCTACAAATAAGGTTTATAAGCAACAGGTAAAGAATTATGCAAAAATGCTGGCTGAGTATCCGGTTAAGGACTCTGCAGGGCTCAACTATGCTACAGACTGGGTGGGTACTACAAATCTCTCTATGCGCCGTCCCAATTTTGTTATTATTCATCATACGGCACAGAATAGTTGTGAGCAAACATTACAAACATTTACCTTGGCCAGAACACAAGTAAGCTCTCATTATGTTATTTGCAGAGATGGAACTGTCTATCACATGCTGAATGATTTGTTAAGAGGTCATCATGCCGGCGTAAGTAAGTGGGGAAATACGACTGACTTAAATTCGTCCAGTATCGGAATTGAGTTGGATAATAATGGCTTTGAGCCTTTTGCCGAAGCGCAGATGAATAGCTTGTTGACTTTGCTTGATCGCCTGAAAAAAGCTTATAGTATTCCTTCATCCAATTTTATCGGGCATGGAGATATTGCACCAACAAGAAAAAATGATCCTAACTGGCGTTTCCCATGGAAGCTGTTATCAGAGAAAGGTTTTGGGCATTGGTTTGATGATCCGGCTAATGTGAGTTTACCAGCCAATTTTAATCATTTGACTGCTTTGAGAATTGTTGGTTATGATATGAAAGACACTAACGCTGCTATTGTCGGATTCAAAAGACATTGGTTGCAGGATACAACAAGGGGGTTAAATGATCAACAATTAAAAGTGTTGTACCAGCTTAGTAAAAAATATCAGTGAAGCTCCCCGGCTGTTTCATGGTCGTCATAGAGATTTCTCAATTTTAATAATTCCACTTTCATTTCACGCAGTACCTTTTGGTGGGAAATTGATTTAATCAGATTTTTTTGTTCCTGGGGATCTTTTTTTAAATCATAGAGCTCCCACTCATTGACGGTGTAAAAATAAATTAGTTTGTACCGCTCACCCCGTATGCCGAGATGCTGGAGAACGGTATGGTCAGCTTTATACTCGTAAAAATGATAATATAGATGATGTCGTGGTATGATTTTTTGTTTGCCTGTAATATTCGGCACTAAGCTTATGCCCTGCATAAAATCAGGAACCTTTATTCCTGCAGCATTCAGCATAGTAGGCGCATAGTCGATGGATTGGGTCATGTTGGTGTTAACAGAACCCGGTTTGATTTTTCCCGGCCAGCGCATCATCAGCGGTGCCTGCATAGATACATCGTACATCCACCGTTTATCAAACCAACCGTTTTCGCCAAGATACATTCCCTGATCGCCGGTATAGATTACTAATGTGTTGCTGGTTAATTTATTTTTATCCATATAATCTAAGATTCTTCCCACATTTTCATCTACAGATGCTACACAGGCAAGATAGTCCTGCATATACCATTGATATTTATATTTCAGTAACTCCTTTCCTTTTGGTTGCAGTTGTTGTAAAAGCTTTCCTCTTTCTTCATAGATTTTTTTAATACTACTTCTGTCTGGTTCCGGAATCCGGTTGAAGATGGCATTATAATAAAAAATATCAGCAGAGTCTGGTCTGAGCCAGGGTATATCCATTAAGTAGTTTGGGTCTACTTTAAGATCGCTGCACAGTTTCATATCATAAAGGATACTCATTGTTTGTAAACGCCATGCGGTGCCATGGCCGGCAGTATCAACATATAAAGTAGCCGGTTCAGGAAATGTTTTGTTATGATATTCCAAAATATATTTTAACGGAGCTAAAAAATAACGATGCGGTGCTTTATGGTGAATATGCAGTACAAATGGTATTTTCATGTTCCTGTTATCTAACCATCTGATAGCTTCATCAGTTATCACATCTGTTGCATAACCGTGGTAGGTTGATGTGTCACCTTTCATGGTAATCATCCTGGGTTCAAAATATAAACCCTGTCCCGGTAAAATTTTCCAGTAATCAAAACCTGTGGGGTAGGAATGCAAATGCCATTTTCCAACGAGGGCGGTTTGATAATCGTGCTGCTGAAATATTTTCGGCATGGTGAGTTTGGAAGAATCAAACCGGGTACGGTTGTCCTTCATACCATTTTTGTGTGAATGTTGGCCGGTTATTAATGTTGCTCTTACGGGACCACAAATGGAGTTGCCTACAAAATTGCGAGTAAATAAAACACCTTCTTTGGCAAGACGATCGATATTGGGAGTAGCAATCAAATTTTTATTATATGCACTGATAGCATCAGCATCATGGTCATCACTCATTATATAAATGATATTCGGTCTTTGCTGACCCAGGCAGCTAATAGATAAAAGAAGAAGAAAAATAAGCAATCGCATAGCAGCAATTTAGTAGCAACAAGTTACAGAATTTTACGCCTAACTTTATTCCTATACAAACTGATTTCTATGGAGTTCGGAAGAGTATTGGAGAATGAATTAGATGGTATTGATTTTTCTTTGCCAGCAGAACCTGCACCTAACAAAAAAGTATTAAAAGGTAAGCCGGCAAAGAATCCTAAAGTCTACGTTGGTTGTGCTAAATGGGGACGAACGGAATGGGTCGGGAAAATCTATCCACTCAAAACAAAGGAGAAAGATTTTTTGCAACACTATGTCGAGCATTACAATTGTATAGAATTGAATGCAACACATTATAAAGTTTACGGGGAACTGGGGATAAAAAAATGGGCCGAGAAGGCAAAAGGAAAAGATTTTTTGTTTTGCCCCAAGATGTATAAAGGCGTTACCCACTTCGGTAGTTTGAAAGGCAAGGATTTTATCTCTAATGAATTTCTTCGTGGAGTAACGGCTTTTGAAAACCATCTTGGTCCTATCTTCGTGCAGGTGAGTGATAGTTTTTCGCCAAAGAGAAAAGAGGAGTTATTTACTTATTTGAAATCTCTGCCCACCGATTTACAATTCTTTTTAGAAGTTCGTCACCCGGATTGGTTTGCCAAAGAGAAGGACAGTGAAGAAATGTTCAACTTTTTGAAAGAAAATAACATAGGGGTCGTAATTACAGATACTGCTGGCAGAAGGGATTGTGCCCACATGCACCTGACGCTGCCCAAAACTTTTATCCGCANNTATCCCGATTGGTTTGCCAAAGAGAAGGATAGGGAAGATATGTTTGAATTTCTCCGGGAGAATAATGTAGGAGCAGTTGTAACTGATACGGCCGGCCGAAGAGACTGTGCACATATGTACCTGACGCTGCCCAAAACTTTTATCCGTTATGTGGGTAATAGTTTACATCCCACAGATTATACAAGAATCGATGCCTGGGTGAAAAGAATGAAGTACTGGTTAGATAAGGGCATGGAAGAATTGTATTTTTTCATGCATATGCATGATGAAGCAAAGTCACCGGAGTTGACCGTTTATCTTATTAATAAAGTGAATAAGGAATGTGGGTTAAATTTAAAACCACCTCGTTTTTTGGATGATGATGATGATCCGCAAGGCGTATTATTTTAATTAATACACTTCAAACAATTCATCCCATCTTGTAGTGTGGCGGCCACTGATAAAATTCTGCTGCATTTTCCAGTTGCGTTCTGTACCGGATGCGGCAAACTTCAACACATCATCCCGCTGACTGAAATTTACATTGTCAATCATCTCCATCAGTTTTCGTTCACAGTTTTTGGTTTCGGGAAAAAATAAGTTTGCCTGTATCGAATTATCAGGAACAATACCACTGAGCATTACCCCTGCTTTTTTATATAATTTTTTCGGGTCGTACAATTTATCCACGAGGCTTACCGCCGGTTTTATCAATTCATTGGTGAGTGAGGTGGCGGCAGGTAGTGTGATGTAATTACTATGTGTCACACCTCTGTTAAAACTGACCTGGTGATTTTCTTCTTTCGTTACTACAAAAACACTGATGATTTTTGCTGCACTATGCTGCCTTCTCAGTTTCTCGGCAGCTCTCGACGTATAGGTGGCCACGGCTTCTTTAATGGAAGTAATATCACCAACCGGGCTGCCAAACATTCTTGTTGTTGCAATCATTTTTTTGTTGACCAGTTCATCTTCCATATCTTTTGATGTGATGCCTTTTAACTCCCGGAGTAAACGACTGCCCACCACTCCGCCCAGGTGAACTTTCCCAAACTCCTCACTCATCCGGCTTAATTGCAAAGCGTCATAGATACAAAAGTGTTGCTTCAGTTTTTCAGCATACTGGCGGCCTACTCCCCATACTTCATCTATTTGTGTTTGTTCAAGGGCTGAAATAATTTCTTCTTCATTATGCAGCACCATTACTCCCTTATACTTCTCCGTTTTTTTTTTAGACAGGCGGTTAGCAACTTTTGCCAGTACTTTAGTCGGAGCCACACCGACAGATACTTTTATACCCGTCCATTGTTGTACTGTATCTTTTATTTTTTCCGCAACGAATTGTACCTCATTTTCAGGAAAAATATCCAGGTCTAAAAAGGCTTCATCTACAGAATATACTTCTACCTTATCTTTTCCCAGCATCATCCGTAGTGTTTCCATTACCCGCCAGCTCAGATCGCCATATAAATTATAGTTTGATGAGAAAACCGCTACATTATATTTCTCTATCAATGGCTTTGCCATAAAATAAGGCCCGGCCATTTCCACTCCCAGTTTCTTCGCCTCATTACTTCTCGAAATAATACAACCATCGTTGTTGCTTAATACAATAACGGGTTTATTATCCAGCTTCGGTTTAAATAACCGTTCGCAGGAGCAATAGAAGTTATTACAGTCAACTATAGCTTTCATTTTTTAAACTGACGATGAATTAACCGCCGACGGCGGCTTTCGCCCCGTCGGCGGTTAAAGAGAAATTAATATTCGATAATATACTTGTTTAACTTCTTATCTTCTAAAAAGACAGAATGAGCATCCTCAAATGCTCCCACACTTCCAAAACGGTCAATTACTTTTGCTGCGGCCACCATTGTATTATCATTTCTTGTAATGCTACTATATGAGGAATGCTCCCATTGTCTGAAGTCGTTTACAAAACCATGATGCTGTGCATTCCGGTGACAGTAATAAATCATAGCGGTAAGATAACTTTCATTATCTACCCCTTTTCTTTCAAAAGGCGATTCGAACAAAGGTCCCGTCCGTTTATGGGCTTTATTAATCGATTGAGCATAAGAGTTAAAAAAGTGGCCTAATTGTTTTGATGCATTCATCTTAAACATACCTTGTCCATCTTTCCGGGGTACTTCTACATTTTCTTTTATATAGACCAGCAGGTGAAAATGATTTTTTAGTAAACAGTAAGCAAGAGTTTCCAGCACATCAGAGCAGTAAAATTTATACTGTTGCAAAAAGTAAGGGTAGTTTCTTTCTTCCTTAAAAAGATCTTCACCGTTTACTCCCCGGTTGTAGATGTGAAAATATTGACCTTCGGTAAGTGGTTGAATATCCATTATATTTTATTTAGTTGTTTTTATNNTCAGGGTTTTCAACCGCTGACGGGGCTTCAACCGCTGACGGGGCTTCGCTTTCATACCGGGTGAATTACATACGTCACCACTCCCCACACAGAAAAATTGGTGAACTCTGCCAGGTTAATATTTTTATACCGGCTATTTTCCGGAATTAAGAAGGCAGACGAAAAGTTTTTATGGAACCGTCTTACCAATAATTCGCCATTAAGGATCGCAATAATAATTTTTCCATTTACCAGTTTTCCAGAACGGTCAACGATTAATATATCATTGTCAAATATCCCGGCATCTTTCATGGCATCACCTTTCATTTTAAAAAAGAAAGTAGCTGGCTTGTTGCGAATCAGTTGTTCGTTCAGGTCAATGCCCCGTTCCATATAGTCATCGGCAGCCGCACCAAAGCCGGTAGCGTTGGCTGTTTTTACTTCTTGCTGGCTAAATTGCTTTGAGCCCTTATAGGCCGCCCCGTAAAATTCTTCCCCTTCCATAGTTTAATATTTGCTGCATAAAGGTGATAAATTAATTTGGAATAACTAAATAAATTAGTAAATTTATGCTAAGAAAATGGGTAAGCATTTTTTTAACCTCAAAATTAGGTGGGTATGGAAACGATTATCAACACAATTCCCGGCTACCGGGTCTACGAATATTTATTAGTACTCAGTCCGCATGAAGAATTATGGAACCGCATCATGAAAGTGAAAGAAAATTTTGCAGAGCAGTACAAATCTGATCATGCAAGATGGAGTAAACCATATGTCACCTTAGCTACTTTCACACAATATGAAATGAAGGAAGAACGAATTGTCAATCATTTAAAAAGAATTGCTATGGGTTATCCTCCCTTCAAAGTTGAATTAAAAGATTTCGGAAGCTTTCCATCGCATACCATATATATAAATGTTACAAGCAAATTACCTATTCAAAATTTGATTAAAGAAATACGACCAGACGGTAACAGGTTGATGAAACTGAATGATGATAACAAACCGCATTTCATCATGGAACCGCATCTTACTATGGCAAGAAAACTAAAACCCTGGCAATATGAAAAGGCCTGGCTGGAATACAGTAATAGTCATTTCACTGGTCGGTTCATTGCCGATACTATGACCTTACTAAAAAGACCTGCCGGTGAAATGAAATATCATATTGCTAAAAAATTTGAGTTTCAAAACCTGCCGGTGGTAACAAAGCAGGGTGAATTGTTTGGATAAAATATTCTAACAGTAACAGAATAGGTGAAATGAAACCCCGTCAGCGGTTGCACCGGCAGGCAGGCCTGACGGCGGTTGGTGAAGTAAGGAGAATAAAGAGTAGTGAGTAAAGGAAAATCTGTTAGGGGTTGAAAAACCCTGACGGTGGTTTATGTGAGAAAGAGACATCTCTTTGTTCTCCTTTTTAATTTGTAACAACCAAAACAAAATAGTGATGTCAGAGAAATTGAAGCAGGATCATTTTAAAGTAACGCCTAAAAAAGAAGACCCGGAGAATCCTACGTACTTAACAGGTCGTGGTGCACAGATCAATACAAAGAACCGCTTCCTTAAAAACGAAACAACAAGAGAGCATATCGAAGGCATAGATGATTGGGAAGAATCCAACGTTCCCACCATCTACATGGAGCAGGAATCAAAAACCATCGTCAATAAAGTAGAAAGTAAAGATGTAGGAATGGGATATAGCATGAACCCCTATGCCGGTTGTGAGCATGGCTGTATTTACTGTTATGCAAGAAATGTACATGAATACTGGGGTTACAGTGCCGGGCTTGATTTCGAACGAAAAATTATTATCAAAAAAAATGCATCGCAACTGCTGCGTAAATTTTTAATGCACCCGAAATGGGATGGCACACCCATTATGCTGAGCGGAAATACCGATTGCTATCAGCCGGCTGAGCAAAAATACCGGTTAACTAGAGGCTTGCTGGAAGTATGCAATGAATTTAATCAGCCAGTAGGCATACTTACCAAAAATTCCTGGATTCTAAAAGACAAAGATGTACTGCAGGAAATGGCAAAGAAACGTCTGGTGTCAGCAATGGTTTCAATCACTTCTTTTAATGAAGACCTGCGTAGAATAATGGAACCAAGAACAACCACTGCCAAACAAAAGCTGAAAGTAATAAACGAACTAAGCAGTGCGGGGGTACGAATGGGTATTATGATGGGGCCTATGATACCCGGCCTGAATGAACATGAGATGCAACGTATTATGAAAGCAGCTGCAGATAATGGCGCCACTTTCACGGCGTATACTTTTATTCGTTTGAATGGAGCTATCAAATTTTTATTTCATGATTGGTTATTTAAAAACTTTCCTGACCGGGCTGATAAAGTGTGGCACCTGATAGAACAAAGCCATGATGGAAAAGTAAATGATACCCGTTGGGGTGTTCGTATGCGGGGCGAAGGAAATATTGCAGACATGGTGGCGCAGCAATATAAAAAATACGGCAA
>MTKZ01003200.1_pt1 | contig 22187 bp, 17 predicted proteins | sample 1042781 | NCBI WGS metagenome assembly MTKZ01 (sample SAMN06212207, study PRJNA360539) | anaerobic digester metagenome | biome: Wastewater treatment plant; material: sludge; isolation source: anaerobic digester fed with sludge from wastewater treatment plant | place: Denmark: WWTP Viborg ... | reverse complement strand
GAATCCATTCTATCCCGTTCGAAGTTGCCCGGAAACACTTGGCGCGTATACTCGAACCGGCGCCTTCCTCATAATAGACGATAAGGATGGACCCGTCGTTCAGCGTCACCATGGACGGATAGGCGCCGCCAACATGATCCACAAGGATATTGTCGCTCCAGGTCTTGCATTCATCGGTGCTGTAATGAAGGCTGGTATCCGGCAGCCGGTGCGCCATAAGGATGATTCCTTCCGGTGAACGGTGCAGATAGGGACAGTGCCCCGGGAATCCCATGGGCTTGGAGATGCTCCACGTCCTGCCGCCATCGTTAGATAGGGACCAGCCCATCGTCTCGTCCCGTCCGCGCTGCGCGGCATACAACGATCCGTCCTTCAATTGGATGATATCGGTCTCCGCGTCCAAACGCATGCCGCCGTTATCAATATCAATAACATCGCTCCAACTGTCCCCTTGATTTTCCGAGATTGCTGCAGCCCCCCATCCTTTCCCGTCCTTTTCGGCGTACAGTCCCAGGATCAGCCTGCCGTCGGGAAGTTCGCGTATGGGTGAACTGCAGTAGTAGTCGTTGCATATCTGCCGAGGTTCCGACCACGTGGCCAAATTATCATCGGAATACACCATCCAGGTACCCAGCCCGATCCAGGGCGGGTTCTTGCCGTCCGCGTTTTGCAGCGTAAAATAATTGCAGAGAATGCGACCGCTCTTAAGTTGGACGATGGAAGGATCACGATCATCATCGGGGCCGTCATACACGGTTTGCGCGGGCGTCCAGGTGCGCCCTTCATCGCTCGACAGGCAGTAGGAAACACGCCCGCCCTTGGGCAGGCGTTCATTGGGCATGGCGACGTGGCCATAGCCCGCGTAGAACACGCACATAAGGCGGCCATCCTGAAGCCGGCAGACATCCGGGAAGGCTTCATAGGCACCGGCTCCCGCATCGGTACACACGTGAACAAACTGCCGCGGGGGAACGGTGAATGGTGTCGCGGCGGTTGTTGCCTCCCCGGAAATGACAATGTCTTTTACGTGTACAAGGCCTTGCCCCGCATAGAAACCGATACGGCCTGCGGCCAGAACCGGATCCTCCGCCTCATATAGTAGTTCGCCGTTCAGCAATACACGCAGCATATTTCCCCGGCACTGTACTTCGCCCTGGTGCCAGGTGCCGGCGGGTTTATCGAGACCGCTCTTGCGCTTGATTTCAATCCAGTCATTGTCCGTATCCGATCGGCACAGAATGGCCTGGCCGCGGTCGTAGTGTACATAGTAGTAGTTGCGCCCGTTTTGCGCGCGCACGATAAAGCCGCAGGCCAGAACACCGGTTTCCATGGGTTCCACGAGAAACGACGCTTTCAGGGAAACGTCGCCCCATTCAAAAGGCGTGTAGAACGCTTGTGGACTGGAATTCCTCCCGTCCAGCACGAGTTCACCGTTTTCGATGTGGGCATTGCCATCGGGCATAACCCAGTTCTTTTCGGAGGAAAGGTCGGCTGCAATTTCCCCTGCCTGCGCCTTTTCAGAAAAGGAAATAACAAACAGGGCCAATAAACATACAAAAGCATAAACGTGTTTCATAAGCGTCTCCCATAACGATTCCAAGGCTTGTTGGATAGCGCTTGCTAAATTTGGCGATCCTGGTGAGTGAAAGTCAAGGCTGTTTTAATTACCTACCGATTTATTGGGGCAGAGGGTCTCCCATACTCCCGGAGATTTCCGGGCCAGACGGGACTTCGGGTTGAACGGGCAACTCCGGAGTATTTGCCCCGGACAAACCGGCATCGGACAGGAACCGGAAATACTCGGAATCAGAACGTATCATCAGTGTAGCCGTTTCACCCAGGGACTCGGCATAACTTTCCAGGGTGCGGAAGAAGGTATAGAACTCGGGGTCTGCCCCAAAGGCTTCGCTGTAAATCCGGGTAGCTTCCGCATCGGCTTCGCCCTTGGTAATTTCGGCCGTACGCTTCGCTTCCGAGATGATTTCGGCCAGTTCACGATCCGTCTCGCCTTGAATCTCCGCGGCCCGGCCGCCGCCTTCCGACCGGAATTCCTCGGCAATACGCTGGCGTTCCGCAATCATCCTGTCGAAAACGCGCTGCTGCACCTCCTGCACATAATCAATACGCTTGATGCGGATATCCTCGAGTTCGATGCCGTATTCAGACATTTGCGCCTGAGCGGAGGCAAGCACGGCGGCAACCAATTGTTCGCGGCCGACACGCACCTTTTTAAGCAGTTCGTCCTCCTCGTCTTCAGCGGCCAGGGCCCGTTTCAGGTCCGCCTCCGTAACCGCCCAGTCATGGGACCGGACAATCTCGGTCAGGTCCGTTGCGGAAATGTGGTCGCGCAAGACGGAATCCAGCACATCGTTCAACCGGTTGATGGCGCCCTGCTCATCACGAACGCGCTGCAAAAAGGTCAGCGGGTCCGCAATACGCCACCGCGCGGTGGTGTCCACGGAGATGAATTGCTCCCCCCGCGTGGGAATCTGCTCGGGATCACCGTCCCAGGAGAGCAGCCGTTTATCGAAACGGCGCACTTCCTGGATGAAGGGCATTTTAAAATGAAGCCCGGGGGTGATAACAGGGCCGCCGACAGGACGCCCGAACTGCACCACGATGGCCTGTTCCGCCTCATCCAGCGAGTAAACGCCGCTGACCAGCAGGATGGCGGCGAGGACAAGCATAACCAAAACACCCGCCGCGACATAGGCCGGCACGGCGCCATTGTTTTTGGGGATCATTTCCCGGTCGTTCATGATTCACCCTCCTCGCCGGAGGCATTCGGCAACGGCGTGTTTTCATCCAGGTTCAGCAGCGCCAGCGGTTGCGCCATGCCCTCCTCCACGACATAAATCCTGCCAAGCGCGGGAAGCACCTCGTCAATCATCTCCAGGTACAACCTTCTCCGCGTGACCTCGGGCGCATTTTTATATTCTTTAACGATGGATTTGAACCGTTCCGCTTCTCCCCGGGCCCGGTTAACGCGTGTGGCGCGGTAAGCCTCCGCTTCCTCCAGCATCTGCTTCGCCTCGCCCTGCGCGCGGGGTATCACCTGGTTACGCTGCTTTTCCGCTTCATTAATCAACCGTTCCCGTTCCTGTTCCGCTTCATTGACTTCATTAAAGGCGGGCTTCACGGGTTCCGGCGGCGTCACATCCTGCAATTCCACGGTCAAAATCCGCACGCCCATGTCGAATCCAGCCAGGATATCTTGAATCTCTTCGCGGGCCACCTGCGCCACCTGAACGCGTTTCTCCGTAAGCACGTCCGAGCCGAGAGCATTGCCCACGACACGGCGCATTACGGCTTCCGAGACATCCCGAATCGTTTTTCCCTGGTCCCGGACCCGATGCAGATATTGGTCGGCATTGTCAATGCGATACTGGACGACCCATTCGACGTCAATAACTTTCAGGTCGCCGGTCAGCATCAGGGATTCGTTGCGGTAGATAGGCGACTTGTCATAGGTCGTTCGTTCCCCCGGCGCCAGTGTACGAAATCCAAACTCCTCCTTCATCACACGCTCGGTGGGAACGAAATACCGCCGGTCAATCCCCAGCGGAAGCTTATAGTGCAGTCCGGGGGGCTGAACGGCAACCACTTTACCGAATCGCTTGACCACCGCCACCCCGTCCGGTTCCACCGTGTAAATACCGGTATACCCTGCAATCACTACCAGTAGAATGACGGCGATGATGGAAACAGGCAGGCCGATACGCCTGGGGCCTTGTTTCTTCCAGTTTATTTGGTTCATTAATTCCCGGAATTGATTTGAAATATCCGGGGAATCGCCACGTCCATTGGCCATAGTAGTGTGCTCCTGTTTAACTTGACTGCGATTTTGTACGTCCCCACAGTATATCAGAGTACTTCCACCCATACTATCTTCTGAAAACCCTGACGCCGATAATGCCATAATAACCTGGTTGTGACATACTGGAAACGGAGATGTGCAGCGTAAAAATAACATCAAGGTAAATCGTGTTAGAGTGTGTACGGAAAGTCTTTTTGATGTTTCGGGCAATAAGCGTAACTTATTAAGAGTACTTCGTTTCACTCCTAAAAAACGCATCCTGTAACATATAAATAATTGAGATATAAAAAAATCTTTACCTCGTCATTGCGAGGAACGAAGCAATCTCATCGCTAAACGGACTTGGTGTAAACCAGATTGCTTCGTACCTCGCAATGACGATGAATAACAGTCGGCTGATAAGCAATCGTATTCCGCTCATACTCCAAAATCATGACCATGTTTCTTTAAAAATAAACGCCGACGCGTCGGGGTGGTTCGCTCGCAATGACGATGAATAACATTCGACTGATACGCGATCGTATCGTTCTGGTACCCGAAAATCATGACCATGTTTCTTTGAAAATGAACCCCATGCATCGGGGTGGTTTGCTCGCAATGACGTTGTATTCGTGTGGCCGTCATTGCGAACAGCGTGAAGCAATCTCGACTTTCCATACATCCTCTTAGAGAACAATGCTCTCTACGAAGTTCTTGAATCTACATGCCGGAAATAAGCAGATTCCTGGGAATCGTAATTGGCATTTCCCCGCGTGAACATCCTCCGCCGCATTTTTACGCCGTCTGCGGAGAATATCAGAGTACCATTGATATTCTCACGGGGGTGGTCCACGGCGATTTCCCTAAACGGGCGCTTCGGTTAGTGCTTGAATGGGCAGACATGCATCAACAGGAACTGCTGGATAACTGGGAACGCGTGGCGGCAGGCAAGGCGGCGCAAAAGATTGCGCCACTGGAGTAATGTTATGATTCCAAGAGTGGTACATATTGCGTACGAAGGCGTATTTACGCTACATCTGCAGTTTGCCGACGGTACGGAAGGTTATTTGGACTTAAGCGATGATCTTTATGGAGAACTATTCGAGCCTTTGCGTGACCCGGAACTGTTTCGACAGGTCGGCGTTCATCCGGAATTTAAAACGCTTTATTGGCCCAACGGCGCCGACATTGCCCCGGAATTTCTTTACGAACACCTACAAGTGCATACATGAATCCTAAAGTTGGACTAAACGGCTATCGCCGTGGATGATCGCTCCAGTAGGCGTACTTTCATTGGTGCGCCCTCTTGCCACGAGCACCGCAGGTAGTATTTCTGGCGCACCAAGGAAGGTACGCCTACTGGAGCCCTTTTGGGTTCTGATGTTACCCAATATTGCGGGGTTGTGGGAACCAGTCGGATTAGCGTTTAGTCCAACGTGTTAATTGGCGCCCCCATGAACTCCCGGCGGGTCTGTAAACCATAATGGCATGCCGCGCTGGACCTGCGATAGAGGTGTTCCTTTAAGGGCTCAAGATATTCAGGCAGGGAAAGTATGTTTTAAACCGTTTCGCATCACGCGTTATCAGGAGCAGGTTTTCAATCGCTGCATGGGCGCCTATGAAAAAATCGGGCAGGGGAAAAATTTTGGCGCCCCCCCGGGCACGGTACTTTAAGAAAATCTTTCCGGCAAGAAATGCCACTTCCCGCGAGATCGGCCGATAGTCAAAGACATCCGGCGGGAGAACTTGTTCCAATTCCTCGATGCGTTCAAAGCGTATGGAAATCTCAGCATAAATAATAGGGTTGATCACGATAGTTCCTTTATTGGCTGCACTGGACAAGACTTCCGAGGACCATGCATACCAATGTTTATCACGGGTAAAAATATCCAGGTAAACGCAGGAATCCAGCATGACCGGCATAATTACTGTCCCCGGGTATGACGCAAAATCTCGTCTGTGGACATCTGTACCGTTCCCTTACCAGCCATTCTTTTAATCAAGGCTTCCCCACGCCCCTCTGACATCGTTTTCACAATGTAGATACGATTTCCTTCAACATGAAATTCTACTTCACTGCCGGGAACAACGCCTGTTTTTTCTCGCACCGGCAACGGTATCGTGACCTGCCCTTTGGTAGAAACGCGCATAAGGTCTCCTTTCGTATTACTCTTACCGGTAAGTATTTTACTTATTGACGGGGTGAAAAGCAAGCGGCTTATTCTCATTGTGAAAGCGAATTAGAAGTATACATCGTACCCTTAATCCGATATGCGTTTTATATCTGCGCGAGTTGGACGAAACGGTTCCGCTGTGGATATTTTTTCCTGTGTCCGCAAAAAGGGAACAGACAGCCAAATAGCAGCGCGCCCAAAAACAATAAAAAATTGCTTACTCTTTCCGATATCAGGTAAAATAAAGCCGTTATCAGGTCTTGATGACCCAACCACGTGTACTTCCCCAACACTTCCTGTATCCCGTGTATTTCCATACTTTCAGGAATAGAATTTCGGGGAGGGTTTATGTTTATCAACCGAAGGAGAGTCGAGTTTTATGGCTAAGAAGAGTGTGTATTTTTTTGGCGGCGGCAAGGCCGACGGCAAAGCCAGCATGAAGAACCTGCTGGGCGGCAAAGGCGCCAACCTCGCGGAGATGGCGAGCATGAAAATTCCGGTGCCAGCCGGGTTCACCATTACCACGGAAATGTGTACGGCCTATTATGAGAACAAGGGCCGCCTACCCAAACACCTTGACGGCGAAGTGGCGAAGGCCATGGCCAAGGTCGAACAGGTCATGAAGAAGAAGTTTGGTGATTCGAAGAACCCGTTGCTGCTCTCGGTGCGTTCCGGGGCGCGCATGTCGATGCCGGGCATGATGGACACGGTGCTCAATATCGGGCTGTGTTCCAAGACCCTGCCGGGCCTGATCGAGAAGAGCGGCGATGCCCGTTTCGCCTATGACTCGTACCGACGCCTGATTATGATGTACGCGGACGTAGTCATGGAAAAGGCCGCGGGCCTGGAACCGGCCGATGGCGAAGGGATCCGCCTCAAACTCGAACACGCCATGGAAAAGGTAAAGAAAGCCAAGGGCGTCAGTGAAGACACGGCGCTCAGCGCGGATGACCTCAAAGACCTGTGCGAAGAATTCAAGGCCATTATCAAAAAGAATATCGGCAAAGCCTTCCCTGATGATCCGCAAGAGCAGCTCTGGGGCGGCATCAAGGCCGTATTCCAGTCCTGGAACGGCAAGCGCGCCATTTCCTACCGGCGCATTGAAGGCATCCCCCATGAATGGGGCACCGCCGTTAATGTGCAGGCGATGGTCTTCGGCAACCTGGGCGAGACCTCCGCGACAGGCGTGGCGTTCACGCGCGATCCCGCAACGGGTATGGACAAGTTTTACGGCGAGTGGCTGGTCAACGCGCAGGGCGAAGACGTGGTTGCGGGCATCCGCACCCCCTCCCCGCTGAATGAAGCCACCAAGAACGAAAGCAACAAGCACCTGAAGTCCCTCGAGAAAGAATGGCCCAAGGTATACAAGCAGTTGGCCGGTATCCGCGACAAACTTGAAGATCATTACCGCGACATGCAGGACATCGAATTCACGATTGAAGAAGGCATCCTGTACATGCTGCAGACCCGTACCGGCAAACGGACGGGCATGGCCGCGGTGCGCATGGCGGTGGATATGGCCGAGTCCAAGATGATTGATAAGAACACGGCCATCATGCGCGTGAAGCCGGAGCAGCTGGATGAACTGCTGCACCCGATGATTGACCCGGCGGCGGAAAAGGCCGCCACACCCATCGCCAAGGGGTTGCCCGCGGGCCCCGGCGGCGGTGTCGGCCAGGCCGTGTTCACCAGCGAAGCGGCGAACGAATGGGCCGCCAAAGGCTTGAAGGTCATTTTGGTCCGCAACGAGACCTCGCCGGAAGACGTGGAAGGCATGCGTTCGGCCGTGGCCATCCTGACCGCCATGGGCGGCATGACCTCCCACGCGGCGCTGGTCGCGCGCGGCTGGGGCAAGTGCTGTATCGTCGGCTGCGGCGCCGTGCGCATTGATGCCAAGGCGAAACGGTTCACCGTGGGCGAGACGGTGGTAAAGGAAGGTGACTGGATCAGCCTGAACGGCACGACGGGTAAGGTGTACACGGGCAAACTGCCCGTGCTGCCCGCGGATCCGGACAAGAACAAATGGTACAGCACGCTGATGAAGTGGGCTGACGCGACACGGCAAATCGATGTGCGCACCAACGCCGAAAGCCCGGCGGATGCCGCGCAGGCGGTCAAGTTCGGCGCGGAAGGCATCGGCCTTGCCCGCACCGAGCACATGTTCTTCGACAGTACCCGCATTATTTTTGTGCGCGAGATGATTGTGGCGGACAACGAAGCCGATCGTCGTAAAGCCGTCATGAAACTGCTGGACTTCCAGAAGAAGGACTTCATTGGTATTTTCAAGGCCATGGCCGGCAAACCGGTAACGGTGCGCCTGCTTGATCCGCCACTCCACGAATTCGTCGGCAGCCTGTTGGAAGACCGCAAGGAACTTGAAGCCCTCGCGGCCCACTGCGGCCAACCTGCGGCGAAGATTGAAGACCGCATCAAGTCGCTCCATGAATTCAATCCCATGCTTGGGCACCGCGGCTGCCGTCTCGGCATCGCCTATCCCGAGATTACCGAAATGCAGGTGCGCGCCATCATGAGCGCCGCCGCCGAACTGACCAAGAAAAAAGTCAAAGTGTTCCCGGAAATCATGGTTCCCCTCGTCGGCACCAAGGCGGAGCTGGCGCACCAGCGCGCTATTATTGACCGTGTGGCAGCCGAAGTCCAGAAGGAATACAAGACCAAGGTCAAGTACATGGTCGGCACCATGATCGAAGTGCCCCGCGCGGCGTTGACCGCGGACGAGATTGCGGAAGTCGCCGAGTTCTTCTCTTTTGGCACCAACGACCTGACCCAGATGACTTTCGGGTATTCCCGTGACGATGTGGGTTCTTTCCTGCCCACGTATCTCGCGCAGAATATCCTGCCCAAGGATCCCTTCGAAGTGCTCGACCAGGGCGGCGTCGGCCAACTGGTGGACATGGCGGTGCGCAAGGGCCGCTCTACACGTCCTGAACTGAAGTGCGGCATTTGCGGTGAACACGGCGGGGAACCTTCCTCCGTGAAGTTCTGCCATCGCGTCGGCCTCAACTACGTGAGCTGCAGCCCGTTCCGCGTGCCGATTGCGCGTTTTGCCGCGGCCCAGGCCGCCATCGAAACGCCGCGCAAGGAAGCCAAAGGCAAGGGCAAAGCCAAGAACGCCAAGAAAAAATAACGATAACGGAAACTGTACAAGCCGCCCCGGCACAAGTGTCGCGGGCGGCTTTTTTTCATGATCCGAATGATCGGACCGATCGGACTGATCGGTCCGATTCCCAGAGGCTTGTTCCGCTTATTTGTCGGTCCACTGTTCCAAAGGAGGCATCAGAACCTCCCCCACGCTACTGTTTTCCCGGCTGCCCGGCGTGAGCAGGACCGCCAGTGTTTCCGATTCACCCTTGGAGAGTTTTACCTGGAACCCCACCTGCTTTATCTCAGGGTCATCCAGGTCCCATGCGTTGCCGGTTACCGTGGAAAAAGATTCCACGACAGCGCCCGCAGGGGCATGAAGCTCGAACAGCAACCGCTTGCCCTGCTCCGTCAGGACGGCATGGCCCGGGCCGGTGATGGTGACGTCCGCGCGGGTGGTCATGGCCCATCGCACATCGGCGGCATGGTTCCCGCATACAAGCTCGTCCTGTATCCATAGCCGCCCATCCGGCAGCAGGAAAAACCCGCGGCGGGCCTCCGCCAATTCTCCTTCATATACCGGAGCCATGTCGATAATAGTAAAAGCATCATCGGGTTCGCCGCCGAAGGCGGTTATGGAGGCGCGACCGCTTACGTCCTGTGCCTGATCGTTGACAGTCAGCGTGTTGTGACTACGATTATGATACCGGTAAATGCGCCAGCGGTCGGAGTCCTGGGACTTGTTCCAAATCCCCATACCGCGTGCTTCCAGATCGCCGTAGCCCCTGCCCATGATGTCCAGCACCCAGCGCACCCCGTCCGCTTCGAGGATAAAGGAACCGATATCCATGTGCCCATGATTCGCCGAGGGCGTACCACCCTTGACCGCAAAAAACACGGCATTCGGGTCGGTCCAGGAAGTCCGATGCACAGCAACGGGGTTCAACCCTTCTCCTTTCCAATGCAGAGGTTGCCGGGGCGTTCCCGGTACACTGCCATCCCACCAGAGCAGCACCAGGGGAAGAAACCGATCATTGGAGGAAGCCTCTCCCAGGAGTGTCTTTTGCAGCCAACTGTGTTCGAAAAGAAGCAAGCCCGGGTCGTTGAGCCGTCGGGCAAACCAGTACATGGCCGGAAAACACCCGCTGCGAGAACCGCAATCGCTAAAGCTGAAATGATTGCCTGTGGGTCCAGTCATATATAAGGGGAAGGCACCCGTTTCCAGGAATCCGGGAAACTCAGTCAGCCCGAAGTCCATATTCAAAGCCGATTCCAAGGCGGCAATGCAGAGAATGTTGTAAGTCGTTCCGTAGGCCCAATAACTCGGGCCTTCCACATAAACGCCATCAGGTTGATATTCCTTCATGGCACAGGGCAAACCCTCCAGTGCGCGAGCAATAACCCGCACCGCCCGTTCGGGCTCCCTCTCCAGAAGCGCCAGAGCCCCCAGGACCAGGCCGCCATGACAGACCTGGTTCCAGTTGTTGTCGCCGCTCACCCACCCGTGCTTGCCGGTAAAGGAAGGATCCAAGCCCTTTTCGATGATTGCCCGCCGTATTTGGGCCTCTTGTTCCGGTGTCAGCAATGGGAACAACCAGTCATACCCGAGGGCTAAGGCGGTTGTCATCTCCGCCACATCCAGAAAGTGGGATGGATTCCAGTCAGAAAAGGCGGCCGCCGCCACCATCTCCCCTATGGCCCGTTCCGCATAGACGGCCTCGCCGGTGATGCGGGATACAAAGGCAAGGCACAGGATGCGCCGCAGCGCCTCCCGTGAAACGGATAACAGGCGTTTGCCTTCTTGTTTGCGGACAACGGGTGGCTGTACGAGGATTTCATTCGCATTCTTTCGAATTAATGCAAACAAGGCGTCTTTGGTCTCCTGTACCGCGATTTCCTCGCGAACCCGGACTTCATCCGAAGCCGTCATCAGCAGCCTGGGATGAGGCGCGATATCGCCTATTGCGGCAGTAACCCGGTCGTCCAGTTCCGCTGACCACGCCGAAGCCGCGACCAGAACCACCGTCAGAAAAGATCTACTAAAACGATCACTTTGAGGCAAACGCATGTAACAAGACTCCCTCTGATTACTGACGAAAACAAGGATGAATTCCTTTTGCTCGTAACACGGGATAGCCCCGCACTTTTGCACCGGGCTGACGCCCCGGGCTCGCACGATTTTCCACAACTCAGTGTACCATGCCCCAACGCGGCAATGTCCAGCCTGAATATGGAATGATCATTCAGGACTTATTCAAAAGCCCCCTAAGCTCTGCTCCCCCATCCCGGACAGGTTTCAAAACAAATTCTGTTTCTATGTGTTTCCCCCGTCAGCGGCCCTTTTATTGTTTAAAGAAAGGAGTTGATGGAATGCATTGGAATAGGATGTAACTTGACATAGCATAGTAAGGTGTTTATAATTTGGACATGGTGTGTTTTAAGTACCACAACATAAATGATAAAAGGAGGTGAATGCTATGGACGATGCGGAAGTATTGGTAAAGTTGCTTCTGAGTATCTTTTTGTTTCCGTGGGGCTTACTTTCCTGGCTTTTTAACATGGCCGTATGGAAGCACCCTGTTGGCCTGCGCCCACAGGGTGCTTTCTCTTTCTCAGAGGATTGTCATTTTAAATCCATGGAATACCTTCCGTCTCCGATTGCTGGGGCGCGATATCTCGGTTGCCTGGTCATCTTGTTTTCTTTGAACCCGACCGTGTGACTTCTTTCTGCGGATGACACCGTCTTAGGAATAAAATTCACAAGGATAAAGGGCTAAGAACGCCGCCAATCAGTTTTTTTCTTGGTTCAGTCGAAGAGACCAAGTCAACACCTGTAGCCCCAGCGGAAATACTCCTTCCGGATACATCGGGGCGAAGGGTGTACGCGGTGGCGCCGGCGTGTAAAAATTGATTGGGGCCAGCCGTAAACGGTACACTGTGTCCAGCCTGCATGCAATTATTATATGGCAGTTGCAGGGTGTAACCTCCAACCAATCAGGAAGACTTCCCATTATGAACGATAAAGCAAACGACAAATCCAGGCCGTCTTCAAGCGCACCAAATCAGCCGATGAAACCCTCCGCCGCCGCCAGCCCGCGGACACCGGAGCCCGTCCAGGATTCCGGCCTGCTCTCCAAGTTGAGCGGGCGGTTCAATACCGCCTTGCAGACAAACCGGGGCGGCAGCGGCATGCCTGTAACAAGCGCTCCGTCCGCCCCCCGCCCGACAGAAGATATCTCCATTGCCCGCATTCGCGGCAACAAGGCCCAAAAGATGTACATTCCCGAGGGCGTGGTCATCGAGGGTTCCATAACCGGCGGTTCGGAAACAGAAATACATGGTCGCGTTGAAGGCAACGTTTCGGTGGACAGCACCTTGCTGCTGGGGAAAAGTTCGTTGGTTAACGGTAATGTTCGCGCCGGTTCCTGCCAGGTGGAAGGTACCGTGAAAGGCGGCATCCAATGCACGGACGATCTCATTGTAACCACAACCGGGCGCCTGGCTTCGGATGCGGCCGCCGGAAAACAGGTCCGCGTGGCGGGCAATGTGGACGGCAATGTGAACACCCCCGGCACCTTGCGCATTGAAGCGGGCGGCGTTGTCAACGGTGACGTGCAGGCGCGCGTTTTTTCAATGAGTGAGGGCGCGGAATTGAACGGGCGCTGTTCGATGCGCACACAGGAGCGCCAGGATACGTTGTTTACGCCCTCTAACAAAGGTGAAAAGTAAACCATGCCATTTTTCTTTCATCCGGCGGATTTGCTGATGATTCCGGCAATGATAATCGCCGTTTGGGCGCAAATCCGGGTGAAGTCCGCCTATCAAAAATATGCCGCCATTCAGACACGCAGCGGAATGACCGGTGCGCAGGTTGCACAGCACATCCTGCAAAACGCTAATGTGAGCAATGTGCCCATCGAAGTGACGCCCGGCGAGATGACGGATCATTACGACCCGGTCAAGAAGGTGCTTCGCCTGTCCGGTTCGGTCTACGGGGGCACCTCGATCGCCGCGCTGGGCATTGCCGCCCATGAAGTCGGTCACGCCATTCAGGACGCTTCCGGTTATGCGCCGATGAAAGTCCGCCACTTGGTATATCCCATATCCCGCCTGGGCTCCATGCTCGCGTTTCCCCTTATTTTTGCGGGGTTTATTCTTAATTTTTCCTTCAGCAGCGTGTTAATCAATCTGGGCATCTGGCTGTTTACCGCCGCAGTGGCCTTTACCATTGTGACTTTGCCCGTCGAATTCAATGCCAGCAGCCGGGCCGTTCAGGCCTTGACCGCCGGCGGCTACATGAGCCAGGATGAGTTGCGTGGAGTCCAAAAGGTTTTGGGCGCGGCCGCCATGACCTATGTGGCGGCGGCAGCCGCGGCGGTGCTGCAGCTGATACGCTTTCTTCTCATTGTACGCGGCCGCGACTGAAGATATGTTTCGTTCCAAAGCGACATCGCCGCCCGTTCCGTCCGGGCGTATTGTGTTGTTGTCTCTCTGCATAATCATTGCGGGGCTTGACGCTGCGCAGGGGGAAGAGGATCTTCTGCTGACGGTAAGAATGAGGGGCATCGCCGACGGCGTTGGATTGACTTCAAGAAAAGTCGCCATTGAACAGGCGCAACAGCGGATCATGGAAGAGGTGTTGCAGTCCATGACCCATGCAACGGACATGACGCTTTTCAAGCCCATCCTGCGCCAGACTTCCCGTTATATTCCCCGGTATGACCTGCTGCGCACGGATATTACCGGAGAGACCACAGAAGTGGAAATTGACGCGCACGTCCTGGAGAAGCCGCTCCGCCGCGATATCGCGGCGATTATGCTCCCGCGCCTGCCGCGCAAACCTTCCGTGCAACTGTTGATCGCCGATTATATCGGTCCCGCCGCGGCATCGGGCGGCCCCACCTTCGATATTGCTGAAACGGTCTTGCGAAAGGCACTTGAAGAGTTTGAGTTTACCGTGAGGGGTATTCAGGATATTCTCGACCACTATGACATGGCTCAGTTGCTCGAAATCATTCAAGGGGAAATGGATGCAACAGCGTCATTTGCCCGGGCTAATGGAGAAGATGTCGTGATCGTCGGCGCGGTGACCACCATCCACGAATCTCTGGCCGCCGATTCCAATATGCTCACGAACAGGGCGCGCATAACCCTGAGGATTTTATCCGGAACGGACGGAAAGGCTCGTGATACCTTGGTTGCGGAAGCGGCTGTACAGAGCGTAGACCCGGTGGAGGGCGGCACCCAGGCCGCCCAGGATGCCTGCGGCAAATTGACCACCGACTGCATCGTGGGCGTGGTAATCGCGATGCTGGGCCTTGAAGATGAAAGCCGCGTCATCTTCCGCGTGGAGGGACCAAATTCCCCGGAAACCATGACGGAACTCGAAGGCATGCTTCGCGCCATTCCAGGCGTTTCGGAAATAGAGTCCTTGTTCTACTCCCCCACGCTGGCTCGGTTGGCGGTAGACTATGGCGGTACCATGGCTTATCTGTCGGATTTGCTTGCAGGCCGTCCTGTCAACGGACGTAAGATAGAAATCGCTCGTTGTGTTCAACGGGAAATAACCATCCGATTCAAATAAGCGTATTTCGACAGGACAAGGGAAGTCCTGTCCTCCCCCCACCCGCCTCTCTTCACTCCGCACCTACCGGGACGATAAAAGGCCGTCCGGCTATACGGAGCCTGCGTCATTCCAGGAAATTTCGCGACAGAACCGACACGCCCAGGCATACAAATGCTTCGGCCTTCACTTCGCCGTGAACGCTTATGAAACCGACGGAGACCTGCCAAAAGAAAGGGTAGAAAATGATAAGCACCCCGGCGGAGACCTGCTCTTGCCGGGGCGCGTATACTGTCAATAAACTACGTACCGTCTATTTTTTTTCCGTAAGTTTTGTTTCCGGATGTTCATAATCATTCTTCGCATAGTCACGATACTTGGGCGGGACATCTGTAATAGCGTCCTTGGCCAGCCATTGCAGTTTTCCATCCATCAACAGGTTGGCAACCTTTACATACTTCTTGTTGTGATGATGATTCACAGCCTTAAAATTAGCCTCGATACGGCGCCTGGCTTCGCTGCAGAACAGGTCCACCAATTCCTGCGGCGTCTGGTCACCGGGGTTGACCGACAACAGATGTTCCGCATAGGCAAGCGCGGCCGCCATGACGAACAGATCCGTGCCGATGTCCACGAAATTACCCAGCAATACCTGCTCATTCTCCAGTTTTTGCCGGTAACGGCCCATGGTATGGAAGATGCGCCGGGCCAGTTTTTTACAGGATTTTGAGACGTAGCCCAGGTGCGCCCTGTTGGCCCCGCTGAGTTTATTGACATTGAAATTTGTCGAGGCCGGCATATAGGTGCTCGGGTACCATTTGGAATAAAACTTGAAAGCCTTCCAAGCGAGGGCGATTCTGCTTTCTTTCTGGCCGGGCTTGGGCTTCATGATGGGCATAACGAGGCTGAAATGGGTGTCCACGGCCTCGCGGGCCATGATCAGGTGCATCACTTCCGAAGAGCCCTCAAAGATGCGGCCGATGCGCATGTCGCGCATGGCGATTTCCGCTGCGGAAGGTTTCTCGCCACGCCCATAGAGGGACAGGGGATTCTCATAGCCACGGCCGCCACGAATCTGCATGTAGTCATCCAGGCATTTCCAGACATATTCCGAGCAGAAATATTTGGCCGCCGAAGCCTCCAGCCGAATGTCCGCATTCTTCTGGTCGGCAAAAGCGCAGGTCAGGGAAACCATCGCCTGCATGGCAAAAAGATGCGAGGCATAGATGGCTATTTTCTTCGAAATGGACTGGTGTTTGCCTACGGATTTTCCCCACTGAACCCGGCTGTTGGACCATTGTTCCAGCTCCTTGATAAACATCTTCAACGTGCCGATACCGGCAGCGGGCAGCCCCAGGCGCCCCGTATTCAACGTGGTCAAGGCAATCTTAAGCCCCATGCCGGGTTTGCCAATCATGTTTTCAACCGGGACTTTGACGTCCTTGAAGGTCAAGGCGCCATTCATGATGCCACGCAAGCCCATAAACATGCACCGGCGTGCGCGCTCAACACCGGGACTGTCCATTTCAACGACAAACGCGGAAATTTGCGGGATTGGCTTGCCGCTCTTGGATATTTTGTCTGGCGTGCGTGCCATCACTACGATGAGCGACGTCTTGGGGTCCATGCCGTTCGTGCACCACAGTTTGTCGCCGTTCAGAATGTAATACGAACCATCTTCGGAAGGTTCCGCCCAGGTGATCATTTTCGCCGGGTCGGACCCTACGTCCGGTTCGGTCAGGGCAAAAGCGGAAATTTCACCTTTTGCGAGGCGGGGCAGAAACTTTTTCTTCTGTTCTTCGGTACCAAAGCTTTTCAACGGCTCGGGTACGCCGATACTCTGATGGGCGGACAGGTAGGTGACCGTGCTGCCGCAGTAACTGCCCACCATCCCCAGCACGCGCGCATAGTTCTGAACGGAAAGTCCAAGACCGCCATACTCCTTCGGAATCTTCATGCCGAAAAGCCCGAGTTCCGCCAGTTTGTCAAGTGCCTCCCGGCTATACTCCCCGGACCTGTCGATCTCATAGGGGTCGACATAGGTTTCGAGAACTTCCTTGACCTTTTCAAGCAATGCATCCCCGATGGCTTTGTCTTCTGCAGACTGGGCCGGGAAAGGATGCATCAAGTCCCATCCAAAATTGCCCCTGAACATTTCGGCGGTGAAACTGCGGTATTCCCATTTGGACTCACGCGCATCTTCCGCCAATTCCATTGCGACATCTTGAGCTTTTTTGTCTTCAGCCATGACCTTAAATCCTCATTTTTTGCTAACCTTGGTTTATTTACCTACCGACAAGTAAACAGCAGTGTATCATGTTCCAACACAAAATTCCAGTAAGAGTGTATTCTATCCCATGTGCGCAACTGTTGTCAATAATCACATTTACTAAAATACCCAGACCGCCGTAAGCGTGAAGCGGGCTTTTGGGCTATACCGGAAGGGTATAAATGCACTCGTTACCGGCATATGGATCAAAAAGGGTAATACCCTTTTCATTAAAAAGCGCGGTAACCGGAGCACCTTTCCCTTCGGCGAGATAGGCATGATTTCGCTGTGCGACCTGCCGGGCGGCATGCACAATAAGTACGGATAGACGGGCTTCGCGCGCGTCAGGATAGGTGCCGGCGATGTTATCGAGCGTTGCGCCCATAAATTTCATCTGCGCGATCTTTGTGATACAGACGACAATACTGTCGACCCCGTATCCGCAATACGCATAGGATCCATCCTCGCGCCTGACGTCCCGGGTCATATGTACGTTGGCGGTGCGCATGCCGGCATTTTCCGCGACATACCGCAGCCCGCGGTACTGCGTGTCAGATTCGACGAGGCCTTTGGTGCCGAAAAGGCGACTTTCCTGATTCACAGGCCCCTCGAAACCGTCCGGGAGAATCCAGTTATTGTGGAAGTCAATGCTCATCCCGTTATCAAACTGCACTTTGACTTGCACGGCGTCAAAGGCGTCCATTCCGTACTCTACCTTTAGTTTTTTCTTCTGACCCACGGCATGAAGTGACACCGGTTTAACCTTGAAATTGGCAATGAACAAATCCGTCCAATGACACCCAACGTAACTGAAAGGATCACTCTTTTCCGCCCAGGCACGAAAAACCTGGGTCGACACGGAAAGGGGTTCTTCCAGAACAGCGGTGCCATAGAGCGGCACGCCGATCTGTTTCGAAATATCATCGCGAATGCGCAGATGGTCGGGGTCGTAGCGCTTGTGCATGTCCACCCCCACCAGGCGGCAGCTGCGCTCTGAAGCCTCGATGATAGCATCGGCTTCGCGCCCGTCAAGCGCCATGGGTTTCTCTGTAATCACATGGACACCCGCCCGCAACGCAGCAAGAATAGGCGGGGTATGCAGGTGATCGGGGGTGGCAACCGCCAGGATGTCCAAGTCGGGATAATCCCTTACAATATTTTGCCAGGGAGTCTCTCCGTGATAAACGGCGAAATCCATTCCCAGCTTCCCAAATTCATCACGGCGTGCCCGGCAGGTAGTCTCGCTGCGCGTGCCCAAAGCGACAAACCGAATGCTTATGCCTTCCAACGCTTCGGCCAGAAAATCCAGCCCGAGGCGGCCCAACCAGGGAATCAATCCATACTTTTCCAACTGGCAGTAGGCGCGCAAATGGACGTCCCCGCCGAACATACCCGCACCGACCAGTGCTATTTTCAGTTCTTTTTTCATATGCCCGCCTTCTCTAGTGCCAAAGAGGAACAACATTGATTTTAGGCTTCATTGAAGCCAATGATTAAGAATATCACAGCGTCGCCGCTGCCGTAAAATGCATCCGAAATGGTGTCTGAACCGCTGCAATCCTTTTCACAGACAAACCATCACGCACCGTCTTGGACGGTACGTCAAGCCATCTTCCGCCTGAAAGGCCGTTGACGCCGGGACCGTAAAACAGGTATGATTTTGACAGTGAAGCAAAAATTTCCCGAAACAGACACAGGGGCATGCGCCATGATAGACAGTAAACTCGTAAAAGCGCTCCGATTGGAGTATCACCCGGTTGCTACGGTTTGGACGGATATCAAGCCCGTCCCGGCCATTGAATTCGGCACCCATAAATTCGGATGCGTTATGTTTCATTTGGTGGCGGCGGCCAAGGGCCGCACGGCAGTTATCAGCCGGGACACCTATGGCTGCCCGGGCGCCGGTGTCGGCCTTGGGTTTGGCAACCGCTACCTGGACTTTCCGGGCGGTTGCGAATCCTTTTACCGCTTCCTGTCCTCGGGTTGCGGGGAGGACCCGGTGGGCAGACAAATCGCCGAAGGAATCGCCGCGTCAGGCAACCGGGATATGGCGGATGAATTTTTATATGGGGAACGCTATGTCAAAAACGCGGATGCCACCAAACGTTTTGTGGATGCACTTCCAATTCAAGATATTCCGGCAAAATACGTGGTACTGCGTCCCATGATGGAACACGACCTGAACAGCGATGAGGTGCGAGTGATCACCTTGCTGGTCACCCCGGACCAGCTGTCAGCCCTGGTTGTAATGGCCAACCACGAACATCCGGAACGGGAGAATGTGGGTATTCCCTATGCTGCGGGATGTCAGGTCATGGGCATACTCATGTACCGTGAGCAGGAAAAGGACCACCCTCGCGCCCTGATAGGTTTGACCGATCTCTCCGCCAGAAAAAATGTGCAACGCAGTCTGGGCAAAAACATGATGACCTTTTCCATGACGCCAGCCATGTTCCAGTCAATGGAGGCAAATGTGGAGGGCAGTTTCTTTCATCGCCACACGTGGGCATCGTTATAAAACGATCCCAGCCATCCCAATCATTAAGGCTTTGGACGACAGCTAGGCATGGGACCCATAATGCCTTCATAAAACGCCCGGATCCGGTCGAAATCGGCATGCATATCTCCTGTGGTGAAGATGGGTTCTCCGCAGCCGAAGAATTTTTTGCTGTAGTCAATGAACCAAGGCCAAACCGGCACGCCCGCGGCATGGGCGATCGCATAAAACCCCGTTTTCCAATAAGCCACCTCCTTGCGCGTTCCTTCGGGCGGTATAACCAAGTACAGTCTATCCCTGCTTGAAAAGGCATCAACCATTTGCCCCACCATGCCGCCGGGTTTGGTCCGGTCAACCGGTACGCCCCCCAGCGCCTTCCAGAGGATCCCCGCCGGAAACCAAAAATGGCTTTTTTTCATCATGAACCAGATAGGGATCCGCAACGCCCACGCCCCCAGCAAGGTGTAAAACAGGTCCCAATTGGTCGTATGGGGGACGGCGGTAAGCACGGCCTTGGGGCAGGAGAATTGGCGTCCTACGACTGTCCAGCCGAGCCGGCGCAATAGCCATGCGGCGAATGGACCGCTGATTTTCTGCAGAAAGGAGGAATGTTCGACAAAATCCGACATGATACAAGCCTATTTCTTTAGGAGTAGATGTTGTCCCCTTTCACAAGAAATACCACACCGCAATCCAGTAAGCCCCCCCCTACTTGCAGCCGTACGATGAGATGGAATCCTTTATGTTCTTGAAAAATCATCCGCATGATGGGACATAAATTTCCGCATGCGTTTCATGGCATTCCGTTCAATCTGGCGAATACGCTCTCGGGTAAGGTCAAAATGTTTTCCTGTCTCTTCAAGCGTATGAGGACAACCGTCATCCAGTCCATAACGGAACCGCATAATGGCGGTTTCCCGTTCGTTCAGGAGACTCATCAGCGCCTCCACTTCCTGGTCTCGCTCGAACTGCTTCATCCCCGGGTCAACACTGGGGACCTCGGGCGAATCCGCACCTTCCGTAAAGTCCATGATGTCTGTAGACTGCAAGTTTTCCAGGGGAGACACCGTCTCCGCAAAGAGCTCTATACGCTTTAAATCAGCGACTTTAATCTGCATGGCCCTGGCCATTTCCGCGTTGGTGGGTTTTCTTCCATTCTTGATATAGAGTTCTTCCGAAATGCGTTTATATTTTGCCAAATTGTCCGTAATATATACCGGAATTCGAACCGTCCGGCCCTGGTTGGAAAGCGAACGGGTGACCGCCTGACGCACCCACCACGTCGCATAGGTGGAGAATTTACAGCCGCGATTCGGGTCGAAACGCTCCACGGCTTTCATAATACCCAGATTGCCTTCTTCTATCAGGTCGAGCAGGGGGAGCCCATAGTAGAGGTACTTCTTGGCTATACTCACCACCAGACGCAAATTGGAAACAATTAGAATGCGGCGTGCCGCCAAGTCGCCTTTCTTGGCAAGTCTTGCCAGACGCAATTCTTCCGAGGCCGACAGCAGCGGTATTTTGGATATTTCACTAAGATAAATACTTAGGCTTTTGTCTTTGACATCATACATAGCATGGTTATTTCATGGTGACTGCCACACAACATACCCTGTGCAAGTATAATAAATCATCTTCACAGGTTCTTACAAACGGGAGACAAAGAAAGGTCAACCCTCTGGATTGTTTGTCGTCTTGTTGGATGTCTTTGCATGAGGAAGTTAAAAAGAATATACTAGCCTTCTGCTTGGATATGGGCTTTCTGAGAGCCGGTTACATCGAACAACGACTGCCGAACCGAGGAATACCCCCAATCTGGATAAGTACCGTCTATACCCGTTTGTTATCAGGCATGTCCTTACAACTACAAACGAACAGGAACACATATGAATACCCAAAATCTTGCAAAGATTGCCTGCTGTCTAGTTGTGCTCTTGTCGGTATTCACCGTAAGTACGTCACCCGCAAGCGCGAACAGACTGGCTGAAGATGGGTTTGCCCTGCTTAACCACTCTTTGATGCACTATGCCCAGTCCAAAACGGTATACGAAGGGGAAGGGGTGGATGATTGCCATCCGGACCTCACCCCCCCTGTTCTGGAGTATGGTGAAATGACTATCGTGCTTAATCAGTCCGGCACCAATAATTCATTGTGCCTGGCAGGTGGCGACCAGCAGTTATCACTTTTTGAAATGCTTTATAACTATGGTGCCATTCTCAATTTATACGACAATTGTGATGCGTATTCTCTGCTGGATATTGAAATCGATCAATGCAGTTTTGATTGTGATGATTTAGACGGCGCCTCACTAGGAATAACGATAACAGATACAGCAAAAAATAGCAGTCTCTGGATTGTTGATGTAGACGTAAGAGATAGTTTCGAGGTATGCCTTATAGGTGAAGGCGAAGGCGAAGGCGGGAATGAAGGCGAAGGTGAGGGTGAAGGCGAGGGCGAAGGTGAAGGGGAACCCGAAGGTGAGGGTGAAGGTGAAGGCGAAGGTGAACGCGAGGGTGAAGGCGAAGGCGGGAATGAAGGCGAAGGTGAGCGTGAAGGCGAGGGTGAAGGTGAGGATGAGGGTGAAGGTGAAACCGAGGGCGAAAGTGAAGGCGAAGGCGAAAGCGAGGGTGAAGGCGAAGGTGAGGGTGAAGGCGAAGGCCAAGGCGGGAATGAAGGCGAAGGTGAGCGTGAAAGCGAGGGTGAGGGCGAGGGTGAGGGCGAGGGTGAAGGCGAAACCGAGGGCGAAAGTGAAGGCGAAATCAATATCGAGGGAGAAAATACCGGAGAG
>MTKZ01010239.1_pt1 | contig 22188 bp, 21 predicted proteins | sample 1042781 | NCBI WGS metagenome assembly MTKZ01 (sample SAMN06212207, study PRJNA360539) | anaerobic digester metagenome | biome: Wastewater treatment plant; material: sludge; isolation source: anaerobic digester fed with sludge from wastewater treatment plant | place: Denmark: WWTP Viborg ... | reverse complement strand
CCAGAAATAGCCGATTATATTCAAGCATCACTTCCAGACCAGGATTTTATTGTTGAAGGGGAAATTATTGCCAGCAGAGATGGTAAGCCTATATCATTTCAGTACATGCTTCAAAGAGTGCGTAGAAAATACGAAGTTGAAAAAATGGTCTCTAAAATCCCATTAACTCTTTATCTTTTTGATCTACTTTACTATCAGGAGCCTGTTCTGGATGAACCTCTTGAAGAAAGGAGAAAGATTTTAGAATCCATAGTTAAACCATATCCTGGTAAATTAGAGCTATCCAGACAGGTTAAAGTAACTCCTGATGAAATCGAGAAAGCTAATGATCTTTTTGAGGCCTCAATCAAGGGTGGACATGAGGGTATAATGATCAAAGATCCCCACGCACCTTACATGCCAGGAATAAGGGGTAAAAAAATGCTCAAATTAAAGGCAGAACCGGAAACTCTGGATTTGGTAGTTGTAGGGGGTACTTACGGAACTGGAAAACGAGCACATCTTATTGGCTCTTACTTAATGGCCATTCAAGATGAAAACAACCAGCTTAAGGCACTGGCCTATGCAGCCACTGGTCTGGATGATAAAACTCTCCTTGAACTTTCTGACATGGTAGAACCACTCATCATCAGTAAAAAAGGTAGAGAAGTGAAAATAGAGCCCTCAATAATACTGGAGATAGCTTTCAGTGAGATAGTGGAAAGTCCAGAATCTGAAACTGGATATTCGCTTCGTTTCCCAGTTGTTAAGAGGATTCGCAATGATCGGGGCTTGGATGAAATTGATACTCTGGAGAGAATAGAATCTATTTTTAGAAGCTCTCAGAAAACCTGATAATTGGAATTAAACAGAAATTATGTATTTATAGATATGATGGGAGGACAGTACGAAGTTTAACATTGCTTCAGTGTATTTTCTGGCCGAATCTATATCATTTATATCAAATTTTTGTTTTGAAACAATTGCATCAAATTTTTTACTGAGTTCTCTCTCTAATATATCTTTCAAAAATTCTATAGTTTCTGTGGGAGTTCCTTTTTCAACATCTTTTTCTGCCTTAGGTACTACAGGTCCCCAATCCAAACCTGCTGGTTTAAGTCCTGTGTATGGGGCGCCCTCACCTTCACGGTGTAAACGTACTGCAGTTTCAAAAAACCACAAATCAACAACTTCTTTAGCATCGTCCCCTAATTTTCTTGCTTTAATAGTTTTATTGTAGGACAGTTTTAACTCATTTTCTGCCTTTTTGGGCACAAATGGCATGATATAATTGATGTTTTCTTTTTTTAAAGCCTTTTTGCACGCGGTTACTACAGGCCCATCCATTGTATCGCAGTGTGGTGCCATATTTAATCACCTCAAACATTCTATTTTTGAGTTATACATCATAAAATTAATTTTTTTATTTTATCCTGAATTTTTATATTGTAATTAGTCATACTTTATATAATCTTTTTAATACATATTTAATATTATACATATCTTTAGTGATACTTCGGTGGTTATATGGAAGATAAACAGATATTTAAATTGGCTTTATTCACTACCATTTTTGGATTGGTGGGGATGATGTTCTCTGCAAATTATATAATGCCTCAGGAAGTCAAGATAAAAGATATTAACCGGGGAATGCTTGATAAGGAGGTTTCAATTGAGGGTATGGTACTGGATGTCAGCGAATCCCAGAAAGGTGGAACCTATTTCCTGGATTTGATGGATGGGACCGGAAAAATTAAAGTGGTAATATTTGAAAGTGCAGCGAACGAAATCCAGAAAACAAATATAACTATTAAAACCTTTAAGAATCGCCGAGTAAGAGTTTTAGGACGAGTAAGCGAGTATCGGGGTAGTTTGGAGGTGATACTCAAGGATGCTAGTTCTCTGAAAATAATTGCATAATCAATGGTTTATTTCCATTTAACCAGATCACCGAACATCAATTTAAGAAAGGGATTTTCTTTGTTCTAACTATCACAAAGAAATTTATGATATTTAAGTAGATGTGACATGATCAGATATATTCAATCTTCAAAAAAAAAGACTTGGTGAAGAAAATGGAAGCGTCAAAAGATATAGAAAAAACAGTACAAGAAATTTTAAAACAATATGCTCAGGCTTATGCTGATAAAGACATGGAAAGCATCATAAAACTTTTCACACAGGACCCTGATTTGGTTGCCATAGGTGCAGGTAGGGATGAATGGGTTACAGGGTCAGAAGAACTTAAAAAAGGATTCCAACGTGACATGACCCAAGCAGATGATATAAAAGTTGATTTCGAAGATGTTGCTGTTTCTTCATCTGGTAATGTTGCCTGGGCATCGGCTCAAATGATCCTTAAGGTAAAAGTGGAAGGGCAAGAAATTACAATGCCGGGACGTGTAAGTTTCGTATTTGAAGAAAGAAACAATAATTGGTTTATTAACCATCTACATTTCTCTGTCCCTGATGAACAAGAGGAAGGGAAATCCTATCCCGTATAACATCACAAACAAGATTGAAATAAGGAAATCAGTGATGATGCCACTAAATAGGACTTAAAATTCTATTTTTCAGAGGATTTCAGTCCAATTGTATATCTTTTGATTTCATCCAGAATATCACGGGCATAATAAGCTGAGAATATTATTCCCAGGGCGGTTACCACCCAGAATGAGGCCAATCGATCTACCATTGCTATACTCCCTCCCAATGTGCTGGGAATTCCGAATAGCATGAAAAGTCCAGTGAGAGATAATTCAATGGAACCAATACCTCCGGGAAGAACAGTTATTATTCCAATTATATTGGCCAATAGAAAAATGATTATAATGGCCACAAAGCTAATTTCCACATTAAATGCAATGAATACCACATAAAGACGCACACATTCAAAAATCCATGATCCTGCAGTTAAAAACAGCACTATTAACAGATTTTTCAAGCTACTAAATGATCTGGTGTATTCTACTATGCTCTTCAATCCACTGGTGAATTTTTGATAAAAATTTTCCACAAATTCTTCAGAAATGGGTAAAAATCTCAAAATAGAGTGTATTCGGTTATAAATCCATAAACTAGTATCTTCTCTCCAATTAATAAGATATATTAATATTAAAAGTCCTAATGACACTAAACCCCCTAAAATAGCTATTAATCTAACTTTAGGAATTAAAAATGCACACGTTATTAATAAAACTGCCACTATAATGCTGTCAAAGAATCTTTCGGTCAGACCTGCAGATAAACCCTCAGAAAGAGTTATTTGATTGATGTTTTTAGCGGCTACTGCACTTAAAACCTCACCTCCTGTGCGCATGGGTGTGAAATTACCAGCAAAAAGTCCAATGGTCTTTACGATAAAGTTTTTCTTGAACTCCCAGGGCTGTTTAATAATGTAACCCCATCTTAAAGAGCGTATCCACACTACAAAAAGGTGTATGAAAACTGCGAGGAGTATTAGCCATATATTTGCAGTTTTTATAACATCCCACATTTTTTGGGGACCAATCCAGATTATAAGGAGCACCAGTATAAGGATACTTACAAGAAAAACATAATATCTTTTCAAATTTCATATCCTCCTAAGTAATTTACGTGTTAAGAGGTTTAATGTGAATATTATGTAGTGAATAACGTGTCTGAATCGAACGTATGACTTTTCAGTATCATATATGCACTCGATCTGTCTCTCATCAACCACTAGGTTATTTTCAGAAGCTTTACATAACACTTCTGACTCGTAAACATAATCGTTGTAAGGTATTTCAACAAAGAATGGGGCAGCTTTTTTTGAAATTAGTCTAAAACCACATTGGCTGTCTGTAATAAGGTAACCTGTCATGTATCTTATCAATTTGGTGGTGATTCCATTGGAAATACGGCGCTGTAGAGGCATTTTTTGTGGGTTTGCTTTAAGGAAGCGAGATCCTATAATCATATCAGCATTTTTTAATCCTTCTATTAACAGAGGTATATCTTGGGGGTTGTGTTGTCCATCACCATCCAACAGAACCATAAGATCATAATCAGCATTAATAGCATATTTGAGGCCAGTTTTAATTGCAGCACCTTTCCCAAGGTTGTGTGAATGACTTAAAACTTTGGATCCTGCATTTTCCGCTAAAGATGATGTTTGATCAGAGGAACCATCATCGACTACTAATACATCAGAGTAAGTTTTTACACCTTTAACCACTTTTTCTATGGTTTTTTCTTCATTATAAGCAGGAATAATTGTTATGATTCTCATTTAAATTCCTAAAATATCATTAATTGGTCATTAACAAGTCAGCAAACTATTATATATATAGTTTAAATATTTTTATTAAATAATTTGATGGTATTAAATCCATGGTGTGTCAATGAATTTTCCGTCCATTCTCCAAAAAAGACCTTTTTTATTATTGTTAATTCCTGCTACATTAGCATTTTTAATAGCCCTCATTCCCACCATAAAATTCCAGTGGCCTTTAAGTTGGGATATTTATTACCATGTGCATCTGACAAAACTATACATCGAGCAAGGGTTTACAATATGGGATCCTTTAACCTATGCTCCATTTGGTAGGCCCATAGTTTATCCTCCTTTGTTTCATTATAGTTTAGCAGTACTAACAACAATTTTTAAAATGGATACTTTCCAGATTTCCCGTTATCTGCAACCAATCTTCTCATTTTCATTAGTGATTTCATTTACATATGTGGCAAAAAAACTTTACAATTTAAGGATTGGTCTTATTGCTGGATTTTTCCTTTTTTTCACAGCAGTATTTCATAGGGCTATGCTCCCAATCCCTGAATCACTGGCTTTAATTTTTTTCCCACTAGCAATATATTTTTATTACACATCATTAGAAGGAAATGGTCTTAAATATGCTATTATTTCGGGTATCATTGGGAGTTTAATGTTTTTAACCCATACTTTGACTGCATTGATGATGCTGGGTGTGGTTCTACTTTTCACATTTTGTCTTAAACTTAGAAAAGATAAAGTGGAATACAATTCTTTATATGTATTTTTGGTAGTTTCTCTTATCTTAGCTTCACTTTGGTGGCTTAATTTGATAGTTCAACATGGTTATGTTTTCAACAATCCCCAGGCTGCTCTTCAGGGCCCAGTGGGATATTTCACAATATTAATCAAAACATGGGGAGTTCCTGCCATGATCTCCGCGTTTTTGTGGCTTGTTATAATGGTTAGAAATGGTGTGGCGGAGAAATCTATTGGGAAATCCATTAAAGAATGTTCAAGGAATAATTTTTTAATAATAACCTGGTTATTATTCATTTTAATAATTAGCAGTGCATATTTAATTAGCATACCCATTTTAATCGAACGAATTTTCAACTTTGCAGTTTTTCCAGTGATTATTATGGCTGCACTTGGATTGGAATACTTAAGGGGTATGAATTCTAAAAAATCCATTTATGGTAAAATATATGGGGTGCTTGTTGTCCTTTTAATCATTGGTGCAGCGACTCACGGTTTTTTATACGCTTCATCTGTCAAACCTTTAGTTAATGATTCTCAACGTGATATAGCCCAATGGTTTGCCGAGAATGGGGATAAAAAAGGAGTCGTGATGTCTCTTACTGAGGGAATTGATCCAGTGATTGTTTCTTTCTCAAGACAACCAGTTTCAACAGGAGGTTATCAGCCAGGAATGGTTAGGGTACTGGATCGGGACCTTTACTATAGTGGAAATTATACAAAAGAAGATATTGTTAGAGATAACATCAAATATTTTGTGGAGGCCTCCCCTATAATTCATAAAAGTTATTTAACCCTGGTTTATCAAAACAAAGATTATAAAGTTTGGAGAGTAGACATCTAAAACAGATTGTGAAATTAATAGAGTTTACAATTATAAATTAATTACAGTGTTATATGGAATTTATAGTGTTATATGGAAGTGATTGTTATGAAAAAGTTGTTCGGAACATTCGGGGATCGGAGAATCGCCAATAAAGAATTAACACCAGAATTTGCATCAAAATTAGCCGCAGCTTACGGAACCCTTGTCAAGGGATGGGTTGCAGTTGGTGGGGATCCCCGAACATCCACGCTTCTCATAAAACACGCCGTTATAGCAGGTCTACTTTCATCAGGATGTAAAGTGATTGATCTGGGAATTTTACCCACTCCTGCAGTACAATACGCAGTAAGAAATTATTATGATGGTGGTGTGATAATCACTGCTTCTCATAATCCTCCGCAGTATAATGGTATCAAATTCGTTGATGAGGATGGAATCGGAATACCTGAAGAAATGGAACTGGAAATTGAGGGTATGTTTTTTAACGAAAACCCTACAAGGGTTTCCTATGATGAAATAGGGGAAGTAACCAGTAATGAGGGTTTAATTGACGAATACATTGATGAAGTATTAAAACGTGTGGATCACAATGCCATCAAAAAGGCCAAAATCAAGGTTATAGTTGATTGTGGTAGTGGAGCGGCCTGTTTCACCACACCTTACCTCCTTCGCAAACTGGGATGCGATGTCACCACCTTAAACTGTCAACCAGACGGATTTTTCCCGGGAAGAAACCCAGAACCAACAGAAGACAACCTCCAAGAACTGATAAAAACAGTTAAAGCAACTGGAGCCCATCTGGGTATTGCTCATGATGGTGATGCAGATCGGACTATCTGCATAGATGAGAAAGGAAACTTTGTAATGGGGGATAAAACCTTTGCACTGGTGGAGAAGCAATTACTCCAGGAGAACCAGGGAGGACTAATTGTTACTACAGTGGCCACATCGTCAGCCATTTATGATATTGCTGAAGAATTTGGCGGAACTGTAACCGCAACCAGGGTGGGCGACCTTCTGGTAGCCAGAGAACTGAAAGAAAGCAATGGTTTATTTGGGGGAGAAGAAAATGGCGGGCTTATATTTCCTGATTTTGTTTATGGCCGAGATGCTGCCCTTTCAACTGCTAAAATTGTGGAGATCATGGCCTTAACCTCTAAACCTCTTTCGCAGCTGGTGGCAGAACTTCCAGCATATCAGTCGGTTAAGATGAAAGCCGAGTGTCCTGATGATCGTAAGCAGGAAGTTATGGATAAAATCGCTGCCGACACTCAGGAATATGAAGTGGACACCACAGAGGGGGTTAAAATCTTTCGAGATGAGGGATGGCTTATTATACGCCCTTCAGGCACAGAGCCTATTTTCCGATGTTTTTCAGAGTCTAAAAATGTGGATGATGCCAGAAAAATGGCAGAATGGGGCATATCATTGGTTAATAAACATTTAGAGTATTAGTAAATATTAAAGCAGGGATAAGGTTAAGAAAGATTAAAGGTTTACTTTTATTCTTTCCTTTTTTGTCCTGGGTCGTTAAAGTAAAACCCATAAAACTCAGCACAATAAGCACAAAGAGGAAATTTCTCGTAACGGTAGCGGCTACCATCTTCTTTGTTCATATCAAATTTTTTGCCACAAGTGTAGCAAGTTTCAATTTTTTCATTTTCATTTGATTTTTTATCTTTAACGCTATTATTTTCTATTTTAACACACCCTTTGCGTTAATCTGATAATTATTATTTTTATTGTTTAGTCTTAATCTCTACATATCCTTTCATATTATATGATTTTCAGATTTTCGCATAATATTACATTTTCATTTAATACTTATCATGGAAATCTAGCGAAAAATAAATTATGGAATTAGTGTAATAAATATGATCATGAAGAAAAAAAGAAAAGTTGCTTGGGGGATTACGGGAAGTGGTGAGAAACTGGTTGAAACAGTGGAGATCATGCAACAGATGAGGGATGAATATCGTAAACAATTTGACATCCGGGTGTTTATATCAAGAGCTGGGGACCAGGTTTTAAAGTATTATAACCTCTCCACCACTCTAGAAACTAAATTTGATAAGACCTGGACCGAAATAAATTCAAATGCCCCTTTCCTTGCAGGTCAGATCCAGATGGGGAGATACGGATTTCTTTTGATTGCTCCGGCAACATCTAACACCGTGGCAAAAATATCCTTACGCATTGCAGACACTCTACTGTCCAATGCCGCGATCATGGGTCAGAAAACTAGGACTCCACTATATATAATGCCCACGGACTTTAGGGAAGGTATAGTTACCACTAAACTCCCTAATGGAAAATATCTGGAGTTAAATATCACCAGAGAGGATGCCGAACATGTGGAAAAAATATCTGCAATGGAAAGCACCACCGCATTTGAATCTCCTGATGATATCCCTGCTATATTTGAGAAACACGCTAATAATTATTAAATAAGTTCTCTTCTCATTTGTAGTGTAACACTGAAATTTTTAATGGGTAGACCATCGTCTGTATCATCTTTGATGGGTGATATTCCTCTGAAATAATGTTCGACTGGTCCTGTATTGTCTATGTCAACAGGCACAGTTTCCATATCGTCTAAACCATCAAAAAAGTGATATATTTCCATTATTTTCTCTTCAGGGCCTTTAAATTTAACAATCATTGCCCCTTCTCTTCTATTCTGGAGAGATATGAATTTATCATCCACATCTAATGATTTGTCTTTTTTTCTACTGCCACTGACCCGGTGGAAAACGATTTTTGACATGTTTTATGCCACCTCCATTATTCCTAATTCATTATTTTATAATTTGTAACCTATATCTCGCAGGAATTTTTTTCTCCAAACCACATCATCCTCTGTTTCCAAATTATGGGGTTTTGAACCATCAATAACTCCAATTATCCCTCTCCCTTGTTCAGATTCCACAATTAAAACCTGGACCGGGTTGGCAGTTGCGCAGAAGAGATTCACTACTTCAGGAACGCTCTTGATTCGTTGAGTTAGGTTGATGGGAAAGGCATTTCGCAGAAAAATCAGAAAACTATGACCACAAGCCATTTCCAGCATCTTGTCACTGGCTAATTTTTTCAAATCCTCAGTGTTCCCTGATGTTCTCACTAAACAATCTCCTGAAGCCTCTCCAAAGGCAAGACCAAATTCTGCCTGAGGTAGAGTATTAACTATGGCTTCATGAAGGTCTTCAACAGTTTTTATAAAGTGACTCTGGCCCAGGATAAGATTACAATCTTTCGGTGCTTCCAATTTAACAATTTTGATGTCAAGTTCCATGATGATCCCCTACTTATAAATTGGGAGTTGGTCAGTTTAACTGTTTTTGAGTTGTTTATAAGATTGATTTTTCAATTGGTAATTTATTTATAGTAGCAGAATAAATTGTCATTAACAATCATTATAAAATATTTGTATAATTCTCACATAATCATTAAATAAATTGGAGCTCAATTAGATATTATATTCCACAAATCTATTGTTTTTATAAACCATGGCTATCCAGCCAAGGAGCCTAATAGAAAGACTAAACCGCATTTAATGTGAGGTTTTCGTTATGAAAGAGAAAATGAAGGAAATAGGGCTGCGGGTAAAGGAGCTACGAGAGCTATCAGATATCAGTATCCAGGATATGGCAAATTACCTTGATGTATCCTGGGAAATATATCAGGAATATGAAGAAGGTAAAAAAGACATTCCAGCCAGTATTCTATTTGAAATAGCCCATAAAATGCAAGTTGACATGGGACTCCTTTTAACCGGAGAAGAAACCCGAATGCACATATTCAGTGTAACTAGGAAAGGAAAAGGAGTGGAAGTCGGTCGTAGAAAACAGTATCAGTACGAAAATCTTGCTGAGAAGTTCATACACAAAAAAGCAGAACCATTTATTGTATCTGTAGAACCTAGAAGTGATGGTAGTAAACCTTCAACCAACACACACCCTGGACAGGAATTTAACTATATTCTTGAAGGGACTCTGAAAATTTACATTCATGATAACGAAATCATTCTCCATGAAGGAGACTCAATTTTCTTTGATTCATCATATGAACATGCCATGGAAGCTTTAGAGAATAAAACTGCTCGATTCCTGGCTATAGTAATGTAAAAATAATGATTTAATCTAAGCTTAAATAAAATAATTAAGATTCAAACGAGGATCATAATATCGGTGATTAAAATGCCATCTTTACTGAATAAATTCGTTTCACAAGTGGATTTTAAGTCATACTCAGACTTTAAAGATAACTTCAATATAAAAATCCCAGAAAACTTCAACTTCGCCTATGATGTAGTGGATGAATACGCACGCATAGAACCAGAAAAAGTTGCCATGGTATGGTGCAATGACAACACAGACTGTAAATTCACTTTCAAAGAACTGAAGGAATACTCAGATCGGGCTGCCAACTTCTTCCAAAAGCAGGGTATAAAAAAAGGAGACAGGGTAATGCTTACCCTAAAAAGTCGCTATGAATTCTGGTTCTGTATATTAGCATTGCACAAATTAGGGGCCGTAACCATCCCTGCCACCCACATGCTCAAAACCAAGGACATAGTATACCGTGTGGAGAAAGCAGGCATCAAAATGGTGGTATGCATAGCTGAAGATGGTGTTCCAGAATTCTTTGATAAAGCACATAAAGAATTAGGGAACACGGAACTATTAAAAGTCATTGTGGGAGAAGAAGATAGGGAAGGGTGGATGAATTTCAGGAAAGAAATTGCAAACGCATCGAAAGAATTTCAACGCCCCACCGATGATGCAGGAACCAAAAATGATGAAGTCATGCTGGTTTATTTCTCATCAGGAACCACAGGAATGCCTAAGATGATCATGCACGATCACACATACCCTTTCGGACACATAATCACTGCCCACTGGCAGAATGTCATGGATGAGGGATTACACTACACTGTGGCTGACACTGGCTGGGCTAAGGCCATGTGGGGTCAGATTTATGGGCAGTGGTTTTTAGGCACAGCAGTGTTTGTTTATGATTATAATAGATTTGATGCCGGGAATATGTTGGAAAAATTAACTTATCATGGTGTAACCACCTTTTGCGCCCCTCCAACAATCTACCGCTTCCTAATCCAAGAAGATCTCTCAGGTTATGACTTTTCAAAACTTAAATACGCTGTTACTGCGGGTGAACCGTTAAATCCGGAAGTATACAACAGATTTTATGAATTAACTGGTTTGAGATTGATGGAAGGCTATGGACAGACAGAATGTGTGGTTTGTGTTGCTAACTTTCCATGGATGGAACCAAGACCAGGATCCATGGGCAAACCCGGCCCTAAATATGATATACTACTCATGAACAACGAGGGTAATATATGTGATGTGGGTGAAGAAGGAGAAATCGTTATCAAAACTGCAGAAGGCAAGCCACCCGGTTTATTCCAAGGATATTACATGGAAGAAAAAAGAACAGAAAAAGCATGGCATGATGGATATTATCATACTGGTGATACTGCCTGGATGGATGAAGACGGATATTACTGGTTCGTCGGACGAAACGATGATATGATAAAAAGTTCAGGATACCGTATAGGCCCATTCGAAGTGGAAAGCGCAGTTATATCTCACGCTTCTGTACTTGAATGCGCAATAACAGGTGTTCCCCACCCTGTAAGGGGGCAAGTGGTTAAAGCTACCATTGTACTTACCAGTAACTATGAAGCTTCTGATGAACTGGCAAAAGAAATTCAGAACCATGTTAAACAGGTTACCGCACCCTACAAGTATCCTAGGGTCATTGAATTCGTGGAAGAACTGCCAAAAACCATCAGTGGCAAAATTCGGCGAGTGGAAATCAGAGAAAAGGACCAGGAACAGTAGGAAATCGTTTTAACGCGATTTTTTACCTTCAACGTTCCTAAAATGTTTTTTTTTTATTTTTTGGGTTCTGATAAGCAGGATCAACAGTGATTTTAGAATTAAAGATTAAGATCATAAATTGAAGACTTTAAGGATGAAGATAGATCATGACTAAAAGAAAGAAAGAGCCATATCCAGTTTTCAACCAACTGGAATGTAAGGCCTGTGAACGCTGTATAATAGCGTGCCGTCAGGGCGTCCTCAAAATGAGTGACGATATAAATGAACGAGGCTATCACTATGCAGAATACACTGGTAAAGGGTGTAATGGTTGCGGAGACTGCTACTACACCTGTCCAGAGCCACTGGCGGTGGAAGTTCACATACCCCGCAGAATAAACAGAAAGGCTAATAAAAATTTGAAAAATAATAAAGAGGAAGAGGAGGGAGAAAAATGACAATCCAGCTAATAAAGGGTAATACTGCAGTTATAATTGGGGCAATGTACGCTGGCTGTGACTGCTTCTTTGGATACCCCATAACTCCTGCCTCAGAAGTTTTACACGAAGCATCACTGTACTTTCCTCAAGTGGGCAGAAAATTCGTCCAAGCAGAATCAGAAGAAGCCTCTATTAACATGGTATACGGGGCAGCTGCAGCTGGCCATAGAGTAATAACTGCTTCTTCAGGTCCTGGAATCAGTCTTATGCAGGAGGGCATGTCTTTCCTGGCAGGAGCAGAACTTCCATGTGTTATTGTGGATATTATGCGTGCAGGTCCGGGTCTTGGGAATATAGGGCCAGAACAAGCCGATTACACGCAATTGGTTAAAGGGGGCGGTCATGGAAACTATCGTAACATAGTTCTGGCCCCTAATTCTGTGCAGGAGATGTGTGACTGCACCATGAAAGCATTCCAGTTAGCTGAGAAATACAGAAACCCCACAGTTGTCTTGGCGGACGGAGTATTAGGACAAATGGTGGAAAGGCTTCATTTCCCCTCAGAATCAATCAAACCAACATTCGATGAATCATGGGCAGTCAGAGGCAACAAAGAAACCAGAGAAAACTTGGTAACCAGTATTTTCCTGGATTTTGATCAGTTAGAAGACTTTAACTACAGGATACAGGATAAATACCAGAGAATAATGGAGAATGAAGTGGAATATGAGGAATATATGATGGATGATGCTCAGATTATTCTGGTTGCCTACGGTATCAGCAGCCGTGTAGCCCGTTCGGCAGTTGATCAGGTTAGAAAACAGGGAATAAAAGCAGGATTGTTCCGACCCAAGACATTATTCCCATTCCCAGTCAAAGAACTCCATCAAATTGCTGCTAATAGAGAATGCAAATTCTTATCAGTGGAGATGAGTAATGGGCAGATGAAAGAGGACATAACTTTATCCATAGGATGTCAGCGCCCTGTAGAACTGGTAAATAGGATGGGAGGAAACCTCATCGACCAGAAAAGCATTGTAGATAAGATTCATGAAATGGCAGGGGGTAACTAGATGTCAGGAAAGGGAAAAATCCAGAAGGAAGATATCTACCCGGAGGTCACATCTAATGAGAAGATCATCCAGAAACCCAAATCCATCCTTAAGGAGTACGCACGTAAGGGAGGTAGTGCACCAACTGCCACTCACTACTGTCCTGGCTGTGGCCATGGCATACTTCATAAACTCATAGGGGAGGCTATTGATGATTTGGGAATCCAGAACAGAACAGTGATGACCAGTCCAGTGGGATGTGCAGTTTTCGCCTATTATTACTTTGACTGTGGTCATGTCCAAGTGGCTCACGGTCGTGCCCCTGCAGTGGGAACAGGCCTTTCACGTGCTGAAGAAGATGCGGTGGTGATACTATACCAGGGAGACGGCGATTTAGCCTCTATTGGACTAAATGAAACGATCCAGGCTGCAAACCGTGGAGAAAAGATGGCTGTATTCTTCGTGAACAATACAGTTTACGGTATGACTGGTGGGCAAATGGCACCCACCACACTTGTGGGAGAAGTCACTGTAACCTGTCAGGGTGGAAGGGACCCCCGTTACACGGGTTACCCATTACATATGTCTGAACTGTTGGACAACCTGGATGCGCCTATTTTTATTGAGAGAGTTGCTGTTTCAGACCCTAAAAACATCCGAAAGGCTAAAATAGCTGTTAAAAAAGCCCTTGAAGTCCAGAAGGATGGCAAAGGTTATGCTTTTGTGGAAGTGCTTTCACCATGTCCAACTAACCTTAGAATGGATGCTCAGGGATGTGAAGATTTTGTTAATAATGAAATGAGTAAAGAATTTCCAGTAAAAAACTTCCGAGACAGGAGAAGAGAAGCTGAAACCCTGTGCAGAGCAGCCAGTGATTTCTCACAGGAAACACTGGATAGAATCTTTGAAGTCAAGGATGACACATCCTGGGAAGCCAGGGATGACCCATCATTCCAGCGGAAGGTGGTAAGGATCGCAGGATTCGGAGGCCAGGGTGTTTTAAGTATGGGACTTACACTTGCCCAGGCTGCCTGTAATGACCAAAGACATGTTTCCTGGTATCCTGCCTACGGACCAGAACAGCGAGGAGGAACATCGGATTGCACAGTGGTGATTTCTGGAGAGACCATCGGTTCACCAGTAATACAGACTTCAGATATTCTTGTTGCTTTAAACAGACCTGCACTTGAAAAATTTGCCACAAAAGTTAAAAAAGATGGATTAATCCTCTTTGATGAGCGCATAACCCGCTTTAAGGATATCGAAGGTCTTGTTCCAGAAGGTTTAAAGGCAATAGCTGTTCCAGCCCGAAAACTGGCTAAGGAACATGGAGTGCCAAGAGCTGCTAACACAGTAATGTTGGGAGTTCTCATGGCTATGGGAATAACCAATCTTCCTGAAAACGTGTTCAAAGAGGCTGTGGAACATACTTTCCATAAAAAACCTAAATTAGTCAACGTGAATCTTGAAATACTGGAAACAGGTGTTCAATGGGCTCAAAAGAACCTTGATCTATAAATACTGGATAATAACTGGGGAAATCATTGCTATTAGGGAAATTATATTGGTTTAACCCTGATATCACCATATAATCTAGAAAATCCATAAGCAATCTGTATATTGGGCTTTATATGGATTTTCTCCCGGAAAATTTCTCCCATTTTCCTTTTTAATTACCATATTTCTTTTATTCTCTATTTTTTTAATTTAATCAACATAGAATATTGATACTCAAATTTTAAGTAAATCGAGTAACAAACTATTGATATGTGAATTATTGGGTAAACTTTAATTAAGTGATTAGTGGGGCTTTAATAAGTGTATATGGTCATAGGGGTGAATAGATGACTGTTTTGTCCGAAAAAGACGATATTTCTGTGGTTCTGTGTGGTGAAGCAGGTCAGGGAATTCAGACTGTAGAGACAATCCTGGCTCAAGCCATTAAACGTAGTGGTTACAATATTTTTTCCACCAAAGAGTATATGTCACGGGTTAGAGGTGGTCAGAATTCCACTCAGATAAGAGTATCATCCCATAGAGTCTCTTCATATGTTAAAAGAATTGACATTCTTTTCGCACTGAGTTCAGGAGCTATAAAACATTTAGAAGATAGAATATCCCAAGATACCTTCATAATAGGGGATTCCGAACACATTAAATCAATCAGAGAGGATAATACTCCAAAATCCCAACAGAAGAGTCATCTTGAAATAAAAGAAAAATTCAATTTTTTGGAGATTCCCCTTATAAAAACAGCCCAGGAAATGGGAGGTCTCATATTTGCAAATGTAATTGCAGCGGGTGTATTGTCCTGTATTTTAAACATTCCCCGGGAGATATTTAACAGACTTATCCATGATATCTTTGCTCGTAAAGGTGATGAAATACTTCAGAATGATTTAAAGGCAGGAGAAGCAGGTTATGATATTGGTATGGAATTAATGGATTCTATATCTGGAAAAAATCAATTAAAACTTTCTGTAAACTCAGAAGTTAAGGATGAGCTGTTGATAAATGGTACTGATGCTGTAGGATTTGGATGTCTCGCTGGAGGTTGTAGGTTCATGTCATCCTATCCTATGACTCCATCAACTCCTTTACAGGGATTCCTGGCAGCACATGCCAATGATTTTGAACTCATTTATGAACAGGCAGAGGATGAAATTGCCGCTATTAACATGGCTCTAGGTGCGTCTTATGCGGGTGCGCGGAGCATTGTAGCCACATCAGGAAGTGGATTTGCCCTTATGGAAGAAGGAGTGGGTTTGGCAGGGATGATAGAAACTCCAGTGGTGATTTATCTGGCTCAGAGGCCGGGTCCGGCAGTAGGACTTCCCACCCGCACCAGCCAGGAAGATCTTAACCTGGCATTATACTCAGGGCCAGGAGAGTTTCCCAGGATCATATTTGCACCAGGAAAACTGGAAGATGCATTTATATTAACTCAAAAAGCATTTAATCTGGCCGAAAAATATCAAATCCCGGTTTTCATCCTCACAGATCAGTACTTCGCAGATTGCTATTACAACATCCCATCACTACCTCTGAATGACGTTCAAAATGAAAATTATCTGATAAAAACCACCCCTGAATACAAAAGATATCTTCTAACTCACGATGGGATAACTCCCAGAGGAATACCGGGATATGGGGATGGACTGGTGGTTGTGGACTCTGATGAGCATGATGAAGAAGGACATCTAACTGAAGATCTAGTTTTAAGAAAACAAATGGTTGACAAACGATTAAAGAAATTCAACCAGATGAAAGAAGACTCTATTCCACCTGAACTCATCGGACCTTCTGACTACGAATGTCTGGTCATTGGGTGGGGATCTACCTACTGGCCAATCAGGGAGGCTTTAGAAAATATAATAAAAACAGGTCCTAACAGAAAAATCAGTTTCCTCCACTTCAAACAAATTTATCCTTTCCACCAAAGTGTGACCAAATATCTGGAAAGGGCTGAAGATGTGATTATATTTGAAAATAATGCTCAGGGACAAATGACTAACCTAATAAAACTTGAAAATGGTCTTAAAATACAGGAAAAGGTTTTGAAATATGATGGAATGCCATTTTCAGTTGAAGAAGTAGAAGAAAGCCTGAAAAAATTCATGGGAATTAGTGATAAGGATATTAAGACTGTGATGGGAGTGTCAGAATGAAACCCAACGATTATGACATGGCAGACGCCGATGTAGCCTGGTGTCCTGGTTGTGGCAACTTTTCAATTTTACGCAGCCTCAAGAAAGCCCTGGCTGATCTTGAAATCCTACCAGAAAATCTGGTTTTTGTATCAGGCATAGGACAAGCCGGCAAACTTCCACATTACATTAGAGGGAATGTTTTTAATGGATTGCATGGAAGATCACTATCTCCAGCAACGGGAATCAAAGCAGTTAACCCTGAATTAACGGTTATTGATGTCAGTGGGGATGGATGTATGTATGGAGAGGGCGGAAACCACTTCATGCACACTGTAAGGCGCAACCCTAATATAACCAACCTGGTCCATAATAACATGGTTTACGGTCTCACCAAGGGACAGGCATCACCAACCAGTCAGAGAGATTTTAGCACACCTTTACAAGTGGATGGAGTTTTTTTAGAACCATTCAATCCATTGAGCGTGGCTATTGCTCTTGATGCATCATTCGTGGCTCGAGTCTACAGTGGTGATCGTAAACAAACTATTGAAATTTTCAAACAAGCCATAAAACATAAAGGATACTCATTGGTGGACATATTTCAGCCGTGTGTAACCTTCAACCGGGTGAACACCAAGGAATGGTTTAAGGAACATACCTATTACCTGGAAGATGAATATGATCCTCTGAACAGAAATTTGGCATTCAACAGGTCCATTGAAACTGGAGAGTATCCACTAGGAATCTTTTACAAAAATCTTAACAAGAGAACCTTTGAGGATAATTTAAACGTATATACGGATGAAAAATCTCCTTTGTTCCAAAGAAAAGTTGAAATGGATAAAATTAGAGCTCTAATTGATACTAATAGATGATTTATGAAGATATGTGTCTTATGTTAGGCATAGAAATGAACCAATAAATAACTTAAAATTTTGAGGTGGAAAATGAAAACATTAAGAATACTATCATGGAATGTAAATGGAATCCGGGCTGTGCACAGAAAAGGATTCCTAGACTGGTTTAAGAAAGATAAACCAGACATATTATGCATTCAAGAGACTAAAGCCCATCGCAAACAGTTTCCACCAGATATTAGGGCTATTGATGATTATCATTTATATATTTCAGAGGCAGAACGCAAGGGTTACAGTGGCGTGGCCACCTATACCAACCAAAAACCTCAAAAAGTTCGAAATGGTTTGGGAATACCCAAATTTGATAGTGAAGGCCGTACTTTAATAACTGATTATGGGGATTTTGTTCTATTCAATATTTACTTTCCCAATGGAAAAATGTCTGAAGAGAGGCTTCAATACAAATTAGACTTCTATGACTCATTCCTGGACTATGCAGATTCACTTAAAGATGAAGGGCGCAATATAGTAGTCTGTGGTGATGTTAACACCGCTCACCAAGAAATTGACCTGGCCCGCCCTAAGGAAAACGAAAAAGTATCTGGTTTTCTCCCCATTGAAAGGGAATGGATTGATCGATTCTTAAGTCATGGTTATGTGGATACATTCAGGGAGTTTAACCAGGAACCAGATAATTACACCTGGTGGAGTTACCGTACACGGGCAAGAGATAGGAATGTTGGATGGAGACTGGATTACTTCTTCGTGAACAAGGAATTCATGGAGCACGTGGAATCTTCCTACATACTATCGGATGTTATGGGTTCTGACCACTGTCCAGTGGGAATAGACATAAAATTAGATGATTAAACCATATGCCATTAAACAAATAGTATGGAAATAATTCAATCATATTAATGGAAAACTTCATATAAAACAATTGAGGGATGGAAATGGACAAATTTGAGCAAAAAATGCAAGAACTAGTAAGAGAAGGCCTGTCTGAAGATGAAGTTAAAAAGAAATTTTTAGATGAAATGGGAGATGAATGCATTTGCCCAGATTGCCCAATGTTCAACCAGTGCGCTAAGGAAAAGTATGAGGGTCTGTACTGTCTTATAGGGAAATCAGAATGTACCCTTGAAGAAGATGACTGTATTTGTCCAGAGTGCGAAGTAGCAGAAGATTTAGATCTTAAATATGATCTTTACTGTATCAAAGGGTCTGAAAAAGAATTAAAACAATAAATTCACATAAGTCCCTTTAAAAATTTGAAAGTCTAAAAAAAATTTACACTAATTTAACAATATACTTCTAATAAATATCATTCTAGTAATATTCAATGAACTTAGAATGGATAATATAATAGTTTGATAGGTTAAGATGAAATTTCAATATTAGGAAATTTGTATGAAAGTTGAAATCCTTAATTTATCGTATTTTAATTTTTGTTAAAAAGAGTTGAGGGATGCTATGAGTTATCATGGATTAGCTAAAAATTTTCTAAAATCACAGGAAATATCCATAGGAGATATTATATCCATAAAAAAAGCGGGCGCAGAGTATAGAGGTATGCTATTGGACCGAGCCGAAGATGCTGATGAATTCCACATCGTGCTGAAGCTGGATAACGGATACAATATTGGTGTTGCCATAGAAAAAGCTGAAGTAAAGCTTCTTGAAAAGGGAGAAAAGCCAAAAATTGATCTTCCTCCACTTGATATTCAGAAAGATCCAAAAAAGATGGACATATCCATCATATCCACAGGAGGAACTGTTGCTTCCATTATTGACTATAAAACAGGAGCTGTACACCCTGCTTTCACTGCTGAAGACCTTCTTCGAGCCACTCCCGAACTTTTGGATGAGGCTAACATTCAGGGAAAGGCAATCATGAACATCTTAAGCGAGAACATGAAACCTGAATACTGGATTGAATCAGCCCAATCAGTGGCAGATGAGATAAATAACGGTGCCGATGGAGTAGTAGTGGCCCATGGAACCGATACCATGCACTACACATCAGCTGCACTTAGTTTCATGATTGAATCTCCAGTTCCAATTATCATTACTGGTGCTCAAAGAAGTTCCGACCGACCATCTTCTGATGCTTTTTTAAATCTTATGAGCTCAGTTACTGCTGCTAAATCAGATATTGCCGAGGTAATGGTCTGCATGCACGCCACGGAAAACGACAGCAAAGCCCACCTGCATAGGGGAACTAAAGTTCGTAAGATGCACACCAGTCGCCGGGACACCTTCACCAGCATAAACAGCCATCCACTGGCACAAGTACAAGATGGAAAGGTGAAAATTATCGACACAAATTACTCATACCGGAAACGCAACCAAGCCATGTTGAAGATAAATGACTCCCTGGAACCAAAAGTAGCATTTATAAAGAGCTATCCTGGCATCACCGGTGAAATAATTGACTACTATGTGGATAAAGGATACAGGGGCATATTATTGGAGGGTACTGGTTTGGGGCACTGTCCTGATCACGTGATTCCCTCGATTCAGAGGGCGGTGGATGATGGAATACATGTTGTCATGTCGTCTCAATGCATATATGGGCGAACCAACCTTAATGTGTACAGCACTGGACGTAAACTTCTATCAGCAGGAGTAATTCCTGTGGGGGATATGTTGCCTGAGACTGCCTACGTGAAACTGGTATGGGCCCTGGGACAGACTGAAAATCAGGAAGAAGTAAAAAATATCATGCAAACTAACCTTAAAGGAGAATTAGAAGGCAAATCATCCTCAAAGTACTTCTCAAGAGATTATGGGGAATAGAAGGATATGGTGATGGATATGGATGAAAAGATCAATTACAATGAACTGGGCCTCATGATGGGTCTGGAGATACACCAACAGCTTAACACGAAAACAAAACTCTTTTGCCCCTGTGAATGTGAATTAACCGATAAAAAACCGGCTTACCGTGTTTTAAGGTATCTCAGACCAACCCAAAGTGAACTGGGAAAAATCGATCGGGCTGCATTTGAAGAATCCCGACGGAAACTCACATTTCTCTATGACGCTTACCCTCATCACACTTGTTTGGTGGAAGCAGATGATGAACCACCACACCCTCTAAACCAGGAAGCACTGGAAACCGGCCTTATAATTGCAACAATTTTAAACATGCAGGTAGTGGACGAGTTCCATACCATGCGAAAACAAGTAATTGATGGCAGTAACACTGGTGGGTTCCAGAGAACAGGACTGGTAGCCAGTAATGGATATCTGGACACACCTTATGGTAGGGTAGTTATAGAAAATTTGTGTCTGGAAGAGGATGCCGCGCGTCGAATGGGGCAGAGGAAGGGTAAGGTAGAATTCCGTCTTGATAGGCTCGGCATACCTCTCCTGGAGATAACTACCGATCCTTCTATTCACAGACCAGAACAGGTAAGGGAAGTAGCCTACCAGCTTGGACAAGTACTGCGCAGCACCAAGGTAAAACGGGGATTGGGAACCATACGTCAGGATCTGAATATTTCAATAAGAGATGGAGCTCGAGTTGAGATAAAAGGTGTGCAGGACCTGGATGCCATGCCCTTAATGGTTGAAAATGAGGTTAAACGCCAACTGAAACTTCTGGAAATACGTGAAAAACTTCTGGAACGTAAAGCTGAGGTTGAAAAGGAAATCTATGACTTAGAGGAAATATTCAAGGAAACTGAATCTCAAATAATACAAAAAGCTCTTAAAAAGAATGGTAAGGTTTTAGCCATAAAATTAGTGGGATTCAGGGGATTAATTGGCAAAGAATTACAACCTAACCGTAGGTTTGGAACTGAACTGGCGGGTTATGCCAAAAAAATGGGTGTGGCAGGAATATTCCACACTGATGAACTTCCAGCTTATGGCATTTTACAGGAAGAGGTGGAAGGAATTAATAAAGTAATGGAAATGGGGGAGTATGATGCTTTCATCCTGGTTGCAGATGAGGAGGAGAAAGCACGCAATGCATTGGAAGAAGTGCAAAGACGGGCTAGAATGTCTATGAAAGGTGTTCCTGAAGAGACGAGGAAGGCACTTGCTGATGCCAATACTGAATATCTCCGACCACTACCCACTGCCAGCAGGATGTATGTTGAAACTGATATTCCAGCACAAGTGATATCTAAAGAACGCCTGGATCATGTGAAGGCAAACCTTCCAGAGCTTCCTGAAGAGAAAAAATCACGTATCATCAAAGAATATGGTTTAAGTGAAGATTTGGCTTCTGCATTGGTTAAAAGAGATCAAGTTAGTAAATTTGAGGAGATTACTCATGATACGAATGTTAGTCCCACAACTGCAGCTACTCCTTTGGCATACACAGAACCTGATTTGAGGAGAGATGGTTGTGATGTTAGTGTATTAACCACCCAAACTTATATTGATACCCTTAAATTAGTGGATGCTAATCAAATTACGGCTGCTGCAATTCCTTCAGTTCTTAGGGGGGTTTGCGAGACTGGAAAATATAATTTAAATGTTTAAAAGGATTTAGATTTATTTGTGGTGTCGGAGGGGGGGGGTGAAGGAATTGTA
>MTKZ01000573.1_pt1 | contig 22202 bp, 23 predicted proteins | sample 1042781 | NCBI WGS metagenome assembly MTKZ01 (sample SAMN06212207, study PRJNA360539) | anaerobic digester metagenome | biome: Wastewater treatment plant; material: sludge; isolation source: anaerobic digester fed with sludge from wastewater treatment plant | place: Denmark: WWTP Viborg ... | reverse complement strand
TCCCGATTTGCTCCTTTGACAGAGCACCCGGTTCGTGGACCAGGCGCAGATCTGCCTGTCGGCAGCCCTTGATCCACGGCGCAGTGGGTCTGCCTGTGCCACGTGCCAGCTGTGACACCGGCTTCTGGCAGTGAGAGCATCTCCGGTCATCTGGATCTATTTATGCCAGAAGCTGAAACAGATTACACTCGGGGATATCGGGTCTTATCCTCATCGGCAAAGACGATTTGGCAATAAAAAATGGCAATTATATTGATTATTGGGGCTTGAAAATGGGAGACGATCTCATCTCTTAACAACGACAATTGCCAGTCCTGTAGATGTCAAGAAGGCCAAGGCCGTCAATAACAAGCCAATCAGCTTAAACCTCATGGACATATCGCTTCACCTCCCGTTTTGTTTTTAATTTAATTCAAATAGTGATCATTAATAAATTCTTAATTTATTATGAACTTATGTTCAGTCATATTTAAAGTTTTTTAAAAGATAAGATATAAATAAATACTATTAAATCAATATTTAAAATATCTAAAAAAGAATTTTTAAAAACTATTAGATTAGATAAACCTAATAAATGAGTATGTAATTTAAAATCATAAAAAATTTAAATATATTTAAGCATAGGAGCCTGCCGGCTTGAATCACGCAAAGTCGCGATATTGGCCATATTAATGCCATATCCTTCTTTCTGCCAGGTCGGATTAGACATGGCCTTGATTTTCTTCCCCTCATCCGCCATCGATTGACATCAGCTCATGGACCAAGGCCTCTATCCGGCCGTCAATGGCCAATCTGGCGCGGCAGAGCGGTTGGCGTACAGCCTGGTGGCGATCTATGCCGGGCAAGCATCTCCTCCGCCAGCAGTGCTATGCTATTTGCGGCACTATATCAAATTGACATTTAATATCGCATATCTGCGCCGGGATTGGTTCCCAGAACTATCGGAGAGCCTGTAGCCCTGGCGTTGGCCACATCGATGATAACCGCATTGCTGGATTGGTCATCCTGGTTGGAGGGACTGGGGTATATTTCCAGGAACTCTCCCGGCTAGCTCCTCACTCAAACCATTTTTTGCTGATGAAGTACCAGAACTCGACTGCAGCAATGGCCATCATCAATAGGACTGCCATGAGAAACCCGTAGGGGTAGTCGATGCCTGGCATGCCTCCGACGTTCATGCCTAAAATTCCGGTGATCAGGGCCAGAGGCAGGGTTACGGCCGAAATGATGGTCAGGATGCGTAGCCGCTTCTCCACTCGATCGCTGCCTGTCAACTGATAGAGGGCATAGAGATCGCTCATACGGCTTTCCAGACGGTAAGCTGACTTCTGGGCGATCTCAGCTTCCGCGGTCAGATCCTGGATGTATGCTTTGCGGTGGGATTCCTGCAAGGCTTCGTTGTCTGACGCGCTCAATCCCGCTATGCAATAGAGCTGATTCTCGACAAGTGACACCAGTCCATCTATTTGGCTGCGCAAACCGGCAAGATCGCTGGCTGCCACCGACTCCGGCCTTTGGGCCAGGATGGAGGCCAGATTGGAGATCCGGTCCCGCACATCCATTCCTGCATCCACGTTTATGTCGCACAGATGGTCGAGGATCAGATAGACAAGCTGGGGGAGGTGCTGGATGGCAGGCATCCTGCCCTCCAGGAACTCGGAGACCAGGCGATCCATAACCGGCACCGGGCTGTGGCAGATGGTGATCAGCAAAGAGCCCTGAAGGAGGATAAGAATATAGGTCGGGCTCAAGTCCATACGGTCGGTGGCAGTGGGGAACTGGAGCAGTGTGGCCCGCTCGATGCTGAGGACGCTGGGATCGTTGGCAGGCTTGAGGCAGCGATCCAGGATGAGCGGATGAAGCTTGAGCGGAGAGAGGAATTGCCGCAAGCCATCCGGCTCAACTCCCATTACGTCATACCAGTCTTCTCCAGGTCGGCCTAGATCTTCGGAGAGCAGGGCAGCCGGGAGCGGCTGCTCTTGCAGACTCTCAGCGATGATAGCATAGTGTTTTATCTTCATGATGGATCCTGCTTGCTTCTGTGCGGAGATGATCGAGCCATCAGTCTCCGCCTNNGGATTCCTCACTCATTGCCCATCTCTTCCTCTGTCAGCCCATGCAATCCCAGACCAGCGTGTCTATCTGCCGATCGGCGGCCTAGATCCACCATCGGGGCCGTCTGCTCATGGGGCCTGCTGGCCCCACGCCTATTTCTTGCCACCCCATTGCTATCTTGAGCGGTTGAAGAAGTGATCCAGCAGGAGAAATAGAATTATTATGCTGCCGAGGACGATCAAAATCATCTCCGTCCATGAGCTGCTGATAAAGACAACAAAACGCAGACGGGACAGGACAAACCACAGCACAGCTACTGCAGCAATCACCAGCAGCAGGATAGAAATGCGGTCTCTAATGCTTGCCATCTGCCATCACCGCCTAAATAGACTCTTCTCTGCTAATTCTACTTGCTGCTCTTAGTTATAGCTTATCTGCCGGCATACTTAAACCAGAGGAGGAGAAGCAGTTCATCCTCTCATCCCCTCCCTTCACAGTCCGGATCTCCTCCTCCGTCAGAGGATATAGCTCATAGACCAGCGCGTTTATCTGCGGTTGGTGGCCTCGATCTTCCTCTCCAGGGCTGTCTGCTCAGGTGGCATGCGGGCCTGGGGAAGCAGCCTCCTGAAAGGAGGGCATCTGCTCCTCCAGGGAGGCCATTCGATGGAAATAGGCTGCATCGTTCCTGCCTGATTCTACCTCTGCTGTCTTCAAGCGAATCGCTATCATTGCTCTTTTCTTAATCCCGGACTCCCGAGAAGCTAATGCACTTCGCGAGCGTGTGGACATTCGGAGATTTGCCAAGCCTTAGTACCATTGATTGTGCCCTTATATTTATACTCAGTCAGCTCTTTGAAACTCTTTGCCGATCTGAATTTCAAGAATGCGAAATAGAATGACAATAGAATCAGAAGTCCCGAGTATACAAGGGCAGAATCAAACTGTTGTGGCCATTTGATTCCAACTATAATAATTATGGCGAAGGCCAATACTATTAAAAAAATTGATGCCCAAGTTAGATCTTCCTTATGCTGTTCTGCTAAGCATATTGCACATTCCAGGTGATCGCATTCCTGGCTCTTCGTCCCTGGTTTCCATTCTCCTCCGCACTTTGTTACGTATTTATCGATAGGAAAGCCTTCAACATATGATTCAAACAGCACTCGCGTCGTCTGGTATTTTTTGATTCGGCCCTCTGCCGTCTGCAAGCGAACTACCATTATTAATCCTCCTTCATTTTTGGACTGCCAGCAAGCCAGAGGATTCAACAAGCTTTAGCTCTTCAGAGATTTGCCAGGCTTTAATGCCTTTGATTGTTCCTTTATTCTTGAATTCCTTTAACTCATCCCAGCATTTCTTTTCATCAAGAGCTAAAACTAAAAGGATCATCGTTAAGACAGCAAAAGGAAATGAAATGATCACATTTGGGCCACTATTTATAATATAAAAAGAAATAGCTGCAATTGATCCGAAAAAGACTGTTGCCATTGCATACAAATCCCAAATATCTGCTTTGTCGATTGCGCACTCCAAATGGCAGCATTCTTGATGGGGCTCTGGCAGCCTATCCCATTCTCTTCCGCATTTGGTAATCCATTTTTCGACCCCAGATACCTCTCCACCAATCCAATTACCTACTCCTTTGATAGTCTGATATTCCTTAATTTTTCCTTCTGCGGTCTGCAATCGAAACACCATCCTTGATCCCTCTCTATTTTGGGACTGTACCCAACAACAGGCATCTAGGGAGCGTGTGGATTTTCATTGATTTGCCAGGCCTTAATGTCATTGATAGTGCCTTTGTCTCTGAATTCGGTTAATTCAAGCAACTCTTCTCCTGCCCTATGTCTGCGGATTAGAGAACAAAATGCCAACAACAGTGGAAATAGTGCCCCTGGAATAAGGAGCAAGATAATGACTATATTCTGTCCTTTTTTGGCCATAATCGTTACACCTAGAATCATTGAAATGGCAGCAAGGAAAATGCCAAGCATAAAGCCTATAGGCCCATCTTTCTTTCCTTTTCTTGTCAAATATATTGCGCACTCTATGTGATTGCATTCTCCGTGATCCTGGGGTTTTTCTTTCCATTCTTGTCCGCAATAGGTGCAATATTTATCGAGGTAATGAGGACTTCCTTCAGAATCTCCTGCTGGATCGGGTTCGCCTTTTGCTGTATACACAGTTTGGTATTCTCTTATGTCTCCTTCTGTGGTCTGCAATCGAAATACCATCTTTGATTCTCCTTATCGCCGGACAAGCTGCCCCCTCACCCGCCATTCATCTCTCATCTTCCTCCCTCCACAATCGCGATCTCCTCCTCCGTCAGAGCATACAGCTCATAGACCAGCGCGTCTATCTGCCGGTCGGCGGCCTCAATTTGCCGCTCCAGCGCGGTCTGCTCGTGCGGCGTTCGGGCTTGCGGGAGCAGCTTGTGGCAGGGAGTGCGCCTATTCTATAGGGATGCCATGAGATCGAGTTGAAATGAGCCGAATCGTTCTTGCCTGATCCTACTCTCTACCGTCTGCAAGAGAGCTGCCATCCGTGATCATCTTTCATTCCTTGACTGTCGAAATGCTAGAGGATTCTTGGGAGTATGAGTCTTAGGAGATCTTCCAAGCTCTAATTCCTTCAATTGTTTCATTATTTTTAAATTCATTTAGCTCATCCAAACAGTCTTTATAATCCTGACCAAAACCAATAACAACAATCGACGCGGTGGCAGACAAAACAAAGATTATTAATGGAATGAGTCTATGCTCTGCAACAGCAAGAATGGGGAGAAAAATGACTGCAATAGCTGCAAAAAAGAGCTTATTAATCCTATTTCTCCTCCAATTTTTCTCTGCCTTATAGATTGCACACTCGAGAGGGGCACATTCTTGGCATGGCTCTTTAGGCCATCTTGTTCCGCATTTATATGCCCATTTTCCGTAATCAAAAAATTTGCCTTCACGTGATTTGCAGCCTACGACATATGCGGTTTTGTATTCTCTAATCTCCCCCTTATCCGTTTGCAGTCGAAGGATTATTTCATCTTCGAAGAATGATCTCCTGGCCTTTTTTCCATGAATCGTTCCGTGATTCATGTATTCCCTCAGCTCCAGCCACTGCTTAAATACGGGTATGGATAACAACGCAGAAAGAGGACCAAACATTATGAGAAAGCCTTCGGATTCTTGAATCCCCCTAATAAGGTCCCTATTTTCGTACCAATAAGCAGCAATCATGATAATAGAAAAAAAACAAAACATGGTAATAGGATAGAATGCCTCCCTCTTAGCTGCATATAATGCGCATTCGATATGATCACAGGCACCATCTTTGGGAAAATTCTTGAAGGATAAGCCGCATTTCGTATAGTACGGTTTCTCAGGATAATATCCTTCGCTACCATATTCTGTCATAAGAGTTGTATATTGCTTTAATTTGCCGTTATCCAGCTCAAACTTAATTGACATATTCAATCCTAAAGTTTAAATTGAGTCTAAAGATATTTTATTTTAACGGTCTCCTTCCCGACCAACTCCGAGGCTGTCGACGTTTTAACTGGTCTGCTCCGTATGCCCATCGTCAGTGCCTTGCCCTTCCCTCCACAATCGCGATTTCCTCCTCCGTCAGCTCGTACAGCTCATAGACCAGCGCGTCCATCTGCCGGTCGGTGGCCTCGATCAACCACCTGAGCCGTCTGCTCGTGCAGCGTGCGGGCCTGGGGGAGCTGAATGCTTCTTTTCTTGCCACTCATTGCTATCGTGAGCGATTGAAGAAGTGATCGAGCAGGAGAAAAAGAACGACAATGCTGCCGAGGATGATCAGAATCATCTCCGTCCATGAGCTATTGATAAACAAAACAAAACGCAGACGGGACAGGACAAACCACAGCACAGCTACGGAAGCAATCACCAGCAGCAGGATAGAAATGCGGTCTCTAATGCTTGCCATATGCCATCACCGCTATTTAATTAATAGCTTATCAGGCGACACTGGTGAATCGGAATAAATGACCACCATTCATCTCCTCATTCGCCCTCCAATCAGAACTCCTACTCTGTCAGACATAAACATTATCTTTAATTATTATAAAGTGCTTAACAGACATTGGGTGATACGATGGCTCGTTTTGTGCTCTATGGCATAACCTGTCAGGACAATCAGGAAAGTGAAGATGAAGTATATTTACAGATCAGAGTGGATGATAACCGTAACTGGCAAGAGGTATGGGCCTCAGATATGAATACGGGTGACGCGAAGTCATTGATCTGGCATTCAGACTATACCGATCGGGTTCGGATAAAGCTTATGGAGTCCGATGGAATGGCAAGAGCAGCCGGATATACAGCTCCCGGTGATGATGAGTTAGGCTATTTCGAGCTTACTGTCCCGCTAAATGATACAGGGATGATGGAGCAGGTTCTGACGGCCAATGTTGGCGGCCTATCCTCGACATATAAAATATCCTACGAGATAGTGAATACATCGGGTGAGCCAGCCGTAAGCGATTGGATTGCTTTTACCCGTTTGAAGTGCAATGATGCCAAAGGGATCACAGACAAGGCATATCTTACTTTCAATAATCATCCTTTCTGGGGTCCTTTGAAGATGAAAACAGGTGACGAGAGATCAATCAATCGGACCGTCTATATATCTGGGCAGTGCAAGATGCAGCTATGGGAGAAGGACTCAACAGGAAATAACGACGATCTGGGATCGGCAACCATAACCGCTCGATCATATGGCACTGCAAATTCTGATGGGGAATACAACATACAGTTCCGTTGGAGGGCTTCCAGTACAAGAGACTCCAGATATACTTTATACTTCAGGCAGGCCGAATCAGCAAGTGGATAGTTGATTCCGAGCTGTTGCCGATAATCTTTGCATCCATCAGATGGCAGAAAGGCTCATTTTGCCTGGATCTTGGACCTGCAGATTTGCAATGATCCAACAAAGATGGCGACGACGGGCCCGTCGCCTCTTCCCAAATTTGACTCTGGCCTATTTGCATCCTTACCTAAAAGACAGGCAGATGTTTTCAGTGCCTGGCCTCAAGCTCGCATGTCATTCAATCTCATTTATTCCCCCGGTCTCCTTCCACAATCGCGATCTCCTCCTCCGTCAGAGCATACAGCTCATAGACCAGCGCGTCTATCTGCCGGTCGGTGGCCTCGATCCGCCGCTCCAGCGCCGTCTGCTCGTGCGGCGTGCGGACGAGGGGGAGCTGCTTATGCAGGGCTAGCATCTGCTCCACCAGGGCGACCATGCGATCTTGAAGTGTGATGTTTTCGGGGAGAGCCAAATTGCAGATTGGAAGCCCGCTGATGAATCGTGACTCGTAGCTGTAATACCCACCGTTCATTTGGGTTGAAGTTTGGCGAATAATCCAATCAAGCAACCTGCTATTGAGAAGAGCTAAAATAGACTTCATGGAATAATCTGGATTTGGAAGGATACCGTATCCTCCCGCAACACCCCCTGTGAAGAATGTCTCTCCAGTTTCATCTAAAGAAAACGAAGCACTTGTGGCGATATCAGGAGTGAATATTTTTGGCAAGGACATGACATCCAACGCTTTTGGATAGATGTATCCATACCATTTATCTCCTCGCATCCTTCCATTCTCACGATTTTCTAAGTAATCTTTGTTATCGTGTAGGTACGTCCAGGTTAGAGGATAATTTGTCTTTAAAGTCATTTCAGGAATCAGCTTAACGGGACCGGCTCCCTCCCTTGCGTACGGAAACAAAATCAATAAATCTTTATGAGAGAGGCTATATCGCCTGCTATCTCCGCCTTTGATTAGCGGATGAACCAAGTCGGATTCTATCCAATATTCGCCGTTCCTTTCTTTGGAGAAAATTCTGACAAGGCCAGGCTTGCGTTCAATTTTCTTGACTATGAAAATTTTATCCGCACTGGTCTTGATTCCTTGGAATATACGGCTTGTGACGTCCTTCAGTTCCAGGCGCATCCCACTAAGCTTATCAAGCAATGACGCTTCTTTGCCTGCAACAAAAATCCACTCGTCGACACCCGCCCTACTGGCGGGAACTGTCGCATATTTGGTTGATGCAGCAATTCTCCATTCATCCAGACTATCAACCTTTGTGAACTTGAAATCCTCTGAGATGCGTTTGCTCAGAAGCAAGAGACATGTGTAGGTCGTTACTCCTTCGAACACCTGCTGATATCCGAAGTGGACAATTTCAGAAATATGTTTACCTTGGGATAGAATCGCCCTCAGCTGTAATCCGTATTTTGCGTTGAAAAACTTGTGAGGTAGAATAAAACCAAGGCGTCCAGTTTCATTGAGCAGATCCAAACCCTTCTCAACGAAGATCACATAAATATCATAATTGCCCTTTCCAGCAGATGCATATTTTCGCTTATAGTTCTCGACTTCTAATGGAGCCCATTCAGTCATTGCTTGAATCCGAATGTATGGCGGATTCCCAATTACGGCATCGAATCCGCCTCTCTTGAAGACCTCCGCAAACTCCCTCTCCCAGTCGAACGGATTTATCCTCTCGATCTCCTCCTGCCCCAGCCCCGGATTGTCCTCCCGTATGTCCCAGCCGATCAGGGAGTTGCCGCACTTGATGTTCTCATCCAGATCCGGCAGCGCCCTCTCCTGAAAGAGCGTCAGCTGCTTGGAGATCGTCTCCTCGTTCTCCCCCTCCAGGACCTTCAGCAGCAGAGATAGCTTGGTCACCTCCACCGCCTGCCTGTCTATGTCCACACCGTAGATGTTGGAGAGGAGTATCCTCTTTCTCTCCGCCGTGGTCAGCCGCCACTCTCCGTCCCTGGACTGAAAAATGGGCAGCTCCGCCTCCCTCTTCCGGCCTTTCCGGCCCGGCTCGGTTTCCGGCAGCAGCCGCCGGATCTCGGGGGATGAGGGCTTGCACCCCCGCTCCATCAGCGGCAGCAGATGCTGCACATACCAATCCCTGTGCCAGTCCAGCAGGAATTGATAGGCCACAATCAGAAATGATCCCGATCCGCAGGCCGGATCCAGAACGGCGATCTCGGAGGCCTGCCGGGCCGTCCTGCCCTGTAAAGTCGGCCCCAGGGTCTTCTGGACGATGGCCTCCACGATATAAGCCGGGGTGTACTTGACCCCTCCCGCCTTCTTGACCTCCGGCTTGTCCTCCACCACCGCCCGATGATCCTGGTCCAGCCGGATCACCTGGCCCAAAAACTGCTCGTAGATCTGCCCCAGTATCTCCGCCGGCAAAACGGAGAAGGCATAGGGGCTCACAGGTAAGTAGAGCTCCTTGATGATATCCTTTAAAATGCCGTCATCAATCTTCAGGCCGGGGGTGATGATGTCTGGCTTGTCTCTGCCCGGCTCCTTATGGAAATGGAATATCCCCGAGTTGTAGCGCTCATCCGCCTGCTGGAACAGCTCAAAGAGCCGGGCATAAACCCTCTCCCCCTCCAGCAAATGCTTGAGCCGCATATACCTCTCAATGCCCCGATCCTCGCAGATCCTGAGAAACATTATCCGGTCGATGATGGCCTGCACTGAGTAGTTCAGGCTGGCCGTGTCCAGCTCCGGATTTCCGAGAGCAATGTTCTTGGCCAGGGCCTCCCGCCATCGGGATATGTCGCCCAAGAGGGCTGCATCCACCCTCTTCTCTCCCCTTTTCTGGGGCAGCGACCGCGCATATCTCTCCAGAGAGCCGTTCAGGACCGCCTCCCTGGAGAAGAGAGCGGCTATCTCCTCCCACTTTTCTGCATACTGGTCATATCTCAGATACATTATCCGCGACTTGGTCGGCTTGTCCTCCCGGTTCGGCCTGGATAAGCAATAGTAGACAGAGAACTCCTCAAAGTCGGTCAATATGGATATGGGCAGATCGGCAGAAAAGGCATAGCGACGCAGCTGAAAGGCGGGATAGGCCCCCGCCTCGATGTTCACCGAGGGCCTCTTGACCTCCATGAAGAACTTTCTCTTCATCGATCCCAGGGAGCCGTCAAAGAGCCGGAAGCTGTAGTCGGGATTCTTGATCTTGCCCTCTACCTCCACCGAGTCCTCCTCCTTGACCTCATGCTGGTCCGCCCGGCCCGGCTGATCGTGATAGACATCCCAGCCCAAAGCAGCGATAAGGGGATTGATAAACCGGGTTCGCAGCTCAGTCTCATTGAATTGAGCCGATTTAAAGAAGCTCTGATCCCTCTCGAATCTCTCTACCAGGTCTACAATCTCTATAGGCACTGCCAAAACTCTGCCCTCCTCGGGCATATCTCTCGCTCCAACTCGCCAAAAAGCTGCCGGTCATCTCCTCCGGAAAGGCTTTAGATTCAAGAGCCCGAGATATTGCAGAATGATATTGCCTCTCTGCGGGCATGCCGGGTGCGGATAGATGAATCAGATGGTATGAATCGGATGGATGAATCATGAGCGCTATATTCGGGGAATTGATGAGCTTCGACCAGGAAAAAGGATCGGAGGTAAAGCTGAGGGTCTTTGGAGACGAGTTCTATGCTCGATATGAAACGGAGGAAGGATACACCGCCATCTACGATGAGGAGCTGGGGCTCTTCACCTACGCCCGCCTGAAGGACGGCCGCTTTTTCTCCAGCGGACTTGACCTGGGCCGCTCTCCCCCACCGGATTTGGAAAAGCACTTGGAAGAATCAGATGAGGTGAGACTGGACAAAGCCGCAAAAAGATTCACCCGAAGCTAGAGGCCGGGCAGCATCAAGGGCGGCCATCAATTATCCCCTTCCTTTCGGCTAAAATTGATTTTTCCAAAGATGCACGAATCAGATCTCATTGGATAAAGTTAAATAGTTTATTGAATATTTATCATCCAGCCTTTTAGCCCATTTCAGGGGATTGTTAAGATGAGCGTAATTGCTAGAGAGTTATTGACCTTCTCCCAGGAGAAGGGGCCTGATGTAAAGCTTAGAGTCTTTGGCGATGAGTTTTATTCTCGCTACGAGAATGTTGACGGTTATTCCGTGGTCTACGACGATGATCTTGGCCTTTTCTGCTATGCCTATCTCATCAAAGGAGAGTTCGTCTCCAGCGGAGTGGACCTGTCCAAGGCTGCACCCGAGAAGATCTTCCGGCACCAGAAGGAGTCCGAAGAGGTTAGAAACGCCAAGTTCAATGCCAGATATGCCCGGATGCTGCCACCTCCGGAGCCCTACCAGCCCCATGCCACCCTCAAGACCTTCGGCCCCAACAAGGGCCTCCTGGAGGGCCGTCGCTTGACCGAGGGCGATGTCAAAGGACTGACCATTCTGGTCCAGTTCAAGGACATCAAGAGCACCGTCACCAAAGAAGATGTGGACAAAATGCTCAACGGGGCAAATTACAGCGAGAACGGCAACTTCTGCTCCGTCCGGGAGTACTTCCGGCTCATGTCCGGAGGAAAGCTGAACTACACCAACCATGTGGTCGGCCCTGTAACCCTCAGCAAGAACCGACGATACTATGCCAACCGCCTCCTGGTGGAGGAGGCCCTGGACCTGGCCATAGCTGGCGGCCTGGATCTCAAGCAATTTGACTCTCAGGATGAGGGAATAGTTGATGCCGTCAGCTTCCTCTATGCCGGACAGACCCAGTACCTGGGCGAGCTCTGGCCTCACAACTATTTCCTGGAGCTAGAGCGCGGCAGCATGAAGACCTATTTCTACATGCTCTCCAGCCTTGGCCGGAGCAAGGAGGACCTGAGCATAGGCACCTTCTGCCATGAGAACGGCCATATGATCTGCCGCTGGCCCGACCTCTACGACTACGGCACCAGGGACGGCGACGCGGAGAAGAGCTCCGGCCTCGGCTACTACTGCCTCATGAGCGCCGGAAACCATAATGATAACGGAAGAACTCCCGCACCGGTATGCGCCTATCTGCGCCACCTGGTGGACTGGTGCGACAATGTGGTCCGCCTGGATACGCCCGGCAGCTACCAGGCTCTGCATGGCGACTACAAGACCGTCTTATTCTATCCCAGCCGCAAGTACAATGAGTACTTCCTGGTGGAGAACCGCTCTCGTTTGGGCCTGGACAAGGATATCCCCTCCAGCGGCCTGGCCGTCTACCACTGCGATATCCTGGGCTCCAATGAGTGGCAGGGGGGCACCGCCACCAAACACTATCAGTGCGGTCTGCTCCAGGCCGACGGCCATCTGGACCTGGAGACCAACCAGAATATGGGAGACGAGATGGATTTATTCAAAGAGATGGCAGCGGTGGCGGTCAGCCATTCCACTCAGCCCTCCTCCAACCTCTGGGACGGCTCCGAGTCCGGTCTGGTCATCTCCAATATCTCCGTTCCCGGTGAGACCATATCCTTCCAGGTGGGCCCGGCTGCAGCCACTCCCGCCACTTTGCAGATGGGCGCAAAGGGACCGGCGGTCAAAGCCCTGCAGTGCCTGCTCAACTCTGCCGGCGCCAGTCCCAAATTGACCTTGGACGGCACATTTGGGAGCAAAACCAAGACGGCAGTCATATCCATTCAGAAGAGCTACGGCCTGCTCCAGGACGGTATAGCCGGACCCAAAACCTGGGCCGCTCTCCTAAAGATAAATGAGATCAAGACCGGCTCAAAGGGACCGGCGGTCAAGATCCTGCAATGCCTCCTCAATGCAATGGAAGCGGGAACAAAGATCAATGTGGATGGCTTATTCGGAGCCAAGACCAAAAGCAGAGTTCTGGCGATTCAGAAGAGCAGCGGCCTGAAGGAGGACGGCATCGTTGGAAAAGAGACCTGGATTGCGCTCATGAAATTCCTGAAGGCATGATCATGTCTGCGGGCATCTTCCCGGAATAGGGAGAAAATCAGGGCTCGGCCAGTAACGGCATGGCTCGCCTATTCTCCCTGTTCTTCCTCTTTTTCGTCTGCCATTCTCTCCCTCTGCTCCTGCACTGCCTTGATCAGCTGCAGGGACATCTCATCCTCTCTGCCCAATAGGGAGAGGTCCAGGGACTGCATGGCGCATTCGATCATATCCCTGCTGTGAGCCAGGTCACAACCCCGGCTCTCACTGGCTATGCCGCTCCGATAGAGGTCGTCGATCACATCCGGCGAGAGGCCCAGCGCTGTTGCTGCAGAGATGGCCCGGCCAAACATCTCCATCTCTATGTAATACTGCAGCCCATCCCGGTATAGCTCCTGGCTGCGGGAGGCCTGGCCGGCGTTCTTGGCGATCAATGCCGCCCAGAGGTAGTCCCCAGCCTCCACCAAAACTCTGATGGCCTTGTCCATCTTGCCTCGATCCCTGGCTAAAACCACAGCGTATTCCGTCTCTCCCGCCTGGGCCAGGATGTCTATGCCCTCCTCAGCTATATCTTCGGGCAGGGCTTTCAGGTTCTCCACCAGAAAAGAAACCTTCTCCTCAAAGGTCATTTTATCGAACTCATCCTTCAACTCGGGTCCCCGGCGGCTTATGAAGAGCTGAATACAGTTAAGCCTTTGGGGAAACCTCGTCTCCCAGCAAAGGCTTTTCCAGCAAGCCCAGGATTATCGTTCTTCTGTTCTCAGCGTCCGAAAAAGGTGGCTTAGGCATGGCTGGCCCCGCCCACTAGATCATCCGATCCTCTTCCCTCTCCTCAATGTACAGCTCCGGAAGGGCATTCATGTACTCTTTTATCATGATGGGAAAGGATCGGGACTCCATAAAACGCAGTCCCAGCTGCTCCGCCCAGCGCTGTATTCCCAGATCCTGGGAGACCACCGCCGCATCAAGCTCCTTGGCCAGCAGCAGGACGTCGATATCCGGAGCGCTGTCCAGGATGCCGTAGCGCAGCGCCGCCCGGTACTTCTCCCGGAACTTGCGCACAATGCCCCCCACGGTCTCCCTCTCGATCTCGTCCTTCATGGCGGATAGATCGGTCCCCTCCCGGGAGAGGGAGATGCATTTGGAGACTGACTCCCATACCGCTTCCTCGGAGATGTTCATGCCTTTGTTGATGCGGCTTCTCATATAGTCCACATATTCGTAGAAGATCTTGGCCGGGACCTTGACCTGATAGCGATCGGGAGACTTTTTGACCAGCCAGGTATCCACCTTGCCCAGGACCCGGGGATCGCAGTTGTTGTGGCGCACAAAATCCTTGATCTCATTGTAGACGGAGGGATAGGGGATATAGCAGCTTATGCCCAGGTGGAGCCTGCCGTCCGCCACCCGGTCCAGGATGGCGCTCATCCCCTCGCAGATGCTGGAGGCTCCCTCGCTCTCCCAGGCAAAAGAGTCGGTGAGGGCGGTGGTGTCCAGCACGAATCTCTGGCGAAGCATTTAGAATGATTATGCATCAGGATATATAAGATACCTTCTAGGTGGGTATGGGCTGGGAGCGGGCTTTCCGAAGAAGAATAGCTGACAGTCAATCCTCAATCCGAACTGTTAAGATGCTCCCTCATCTCTGATTCTGAGAGCACTGCATCATTCTTATCATTCGATCGCTTCAGTGCAATCGAATAATCGGCATGCTCGCGGGTATCTTGATGTTTGTCGTCCTCGCCCTCAGGCAACCCCTCCAGGCGCAGGAAGTGCACCCGTCCTGAGGCCTCGCCGACCACGATGGTCCGGCCGTCAGGGGAGATGGCGCAGGAAGTAATGGAGCTGTCTCCGGTGAAGCTGGCAATCATTGAGCCGCTCTCGATTTCCAAGACCTTGAGAGTGTTATAATCTGAAGCCGACACTACAATTCGACCGTCGTTACTCAAAGTGACAACATCATCCCAATCGACTTCTCCCCTGACAGTATGAACCGCCAAAGCTTGCATCTCCCTGCCGCTCTTCAGATCCCAGACCCTAAGAGTCCCATCCCATGAAGCCGAAACAGCTGTTCGTCCGTCGGGAGTATTGGCGACGACGCTGACGCCGCTGGCATGGCCCTCCAAGGTTCGCATCTCACTGCCGCTCTCCAGATCCCAGACCTTGAGGGTGCAATCATCTGATGCTGAGACGGCTGTTCGTCCGTCGGGAGTAAGGGCGACAGCAAAGACACTTTTACCATGGCCCTCCAAGGTTCGCATCTCTCTGCCGCTCTTCAGATCCCAGACCTTGAGAGTGCAATCAGCTGATGCTGAAACGGCGGTTCTACCGTCGGGAGAAAGAGTGAAGGCGCTTATATATGATGCATGGCCCGCCAAAGTTTGCATCTCCCAGCCTCTCTTCAGATCCCAGACCTTAAGCGTACGATCGTTTGAAGCCGAAACAGCTGTTCGTCCGTTGGGAGTAAGGGCGACATCTCTGACTATGCTGGCATGCCCCTTCAGGGTTTTCATCTCTCTGCCGCGCTTCAGATCCCAGACCTTAAGTGTACAATCGTGTGAAGCCGAAACAGCTGTTCGACCGCTTGAGGACAGAGCGATGGCTGTGATTATGTTGGCATGGCCCTCCAAGGTTCGCATCTCCCTGCCGCTCTTCAGATCCCAAACCTTGAGAGTGCAATCATATGAAGCCGAAACGGCTGTTCGTCCGTCGGAGGTAATGGCGATGGCGGAGACAGAATCTGAGTGGCCCTCCCAAGTTCTCATGCCCATTCCTCTCTCTAGATCCCAGACCTTGAGCGTATTATCTAATGAACCAGATACTATGGTTCGTCCATCAAAGGCAACGGCGATTGCAATGACCGCACTGCCATGGTCCACTAGGTTTTGTATCTCTCTGGCGCTCTTCAGATCCCAAACCTTGAGAGTGCTATCATATGAAGCCGAAACGGCTGTTCGTCCGTCGGGAGTAAGGACGACGGACCTGACTATGTCGGCATGGCCCTCCAAGGTTCGCATCTCCCTGCCGCTCTTCAGATCCCAGACCTTGAGGGTGCAATCATCTGATGCTGAAACAGCTGTTCGTCCGTCAGGAGTAAGGACGACGGACCTGACTATGTCGGCATGGCCCTCCAAGGTTCGCATCTCCCTGCCGCTCTTCAGATCCCAGACCTTGAGGGTGCAATCATCTGATGCTGAAACAGCTGTTCGTCCGTCAGGAGTAAGGACGACAGCAAAGACGCCTTTGGCATGACCCTTCAAGGTTCGCATCTCCCTGCCGCTCTTCAGATCCCAGACCTTGAGGGCGCAATCATCTGATGCTGAAACAGCTGTTCGTCCGTCGGGAGTAAGGGCGACAGCAAAGACGCCTTTGGCATGACCCTTCAAGGTTCGCATCTCCCTGCCGCTCTTCAGATCCCAGACCTTGAGGGTGCAATCATCTGATGCTGAGACGGCTGTTCGTCCGTCGGGAGTAAGGGCGACAGCAAAGACGCCTTTGGCATGACCCTTCAAGGTTCGCATCTCCCTGCCGCTCTCTGGATCCCAGACCTTGAGGGTGCAATCATCTGATGCTGAGACGGCTGTTCGTCCGTCGGGGGTAAGGGCAACGGCACTGACCGCGCCGTCATGCCCCTCCATAGTTTTGATCAACTTGCCGCTCTCGATATCCCAGATCTTGAGAGTCCAATCGTCTGAAGCCGAGACCGCCCACCGTCCGTCGGCGGTCAGAGCCACGGCATTAACAGTATTGGCATGTCCTACCAACGATCGGATCAGAGGCCCGCCTGGGCAGGTGAAGCTTGATGTGATTGGTCGCAGCCAGGGGCAGCCTTCAAACGCGCTCGCTTGCTGCATCAGCTCTCTGATCCCCGGCAGGTCTATGCCCTGCATTCTGCCCAGGAGCTGGCCTGCGAGCTCTGAAGAATCCTTAAAAAGCACATGAGAGGATAGACGCAGGCAGTGCTGCAGGAGGCCCAGCTCTTCATCTTCAGGCAGCAGGTCGAAGTCGGAGATCAGAGAGGTGATGTCTGTCTTCTCCAGGCGGGCCTGCAACCAGCGATAGTCCAGGAGCAGAATCTTTAGTTCTTCCTTTCTGCCGGAGTGGAGCAGGTGGTAGGCCAAATGGCTGAAGAAGTAGCCATCGTCTGGGCCTGTGTGCCAGCCATCCAGGCCCTCCTTTCTGTAGGCTTCCACCAGCCGGCTATGCAATGCCGGCAGATCTCCTGCCCTCTTAACCGCAAAATCGTGCTGGAGGTCGTGCTGCCCTAGGCGGCCTGAGCTGAGACTTGCCAGGGAGCGATCGGCCAGCTGGGCTGCCAGGTCCCGAGTGTCATACTCATCCAATCCCCAGAGCAGCCCCAGGACCGCCTCCGGGACCTCTGTATCCTCGGGAAAGATGGCCAGATTCAGATAGCGCCTCTGCTCCTCAGGCTCCAAGCTATCCAGGCTCACCTCGATGGCCCGCAGGAGGTTGGGATAGGGATAGTCCGGAAACTCGGCTTTAATCTTTTCCAGATCAGCAGTGCGCAGACGGTGCAAGATATGCTCCCAGGGATCGCTGCGGCCACGCTCCAGGGCTGCCCTGGCCATGGAGCCCACCATAGCCAGGGCCAGGGGGAGATGGTCGCACTCCTCTGCCACNNNCTAGGGCGTCGAAGGCCCGCACGCTCTCCATGGACCAGACATCATCCAGGATGATCAGGCAAGATAGGCCAGACAGGAGTTGCTTCAGGCAGCCTTTGCCATCCTCTTCATCCTTTATGGCTCGGTGGTCCTTGTCCAGAAATTGCAGCAGCTGCAACTGCCGGTTGGGCAGATTCGGCTGCTGGCCCAGGGAGATCCAGATCACGCCATCGGGAAAGGCCTCCAGCACCTGATCATCCCAGGCCAGGGCGGCGGCCAGGACGGACTTGCCTATGCCGCCCATTCCTTGCAGGCCAACGCGGGCATTCGGCGGCTGGCAGCCGACTCCGGTGCGGCCAGTGATGGCCGATTTGTCTTCTCCGTGAGAAAGGACAAGCTCCTTCAGCCTCGCCAGATCCTCGGGTCGGGGAAGAAAGTCCTGGGGCAGGGAGGGAGCATTGACAGGCTGGACCTTTTCCTGGGGCAGATCGGGGAAGATCTCTTCGATAGGTATGGCCAGAGACCTCTCTTTCAAAATGCTCTCATCCCCTGCCTGGTAGTCGATCATCCCCACGATGGCCTTCTGTCCCACCGACCAGACAGGCGAGCCGCTCCTGCCTGGCAGAAGGCTCCTTTTGATGGTGCTCAGCTGCCACCTCGGCTCCTTTCCCCGAGAGCTTTTATCCACAATCTGGCAGTCCTCTCCCTCCAGGCTGGAGGCTCCCTCATCCTCGGAGGTGTTGCAGTCATAGCCCCGGGTGAAAAACTCCTTGTGCCTCCCATCCCATCGCTTGAAGGGAACACTCTTTGCCTCAAGTCTTATGGGAACGAGAGGGCTCAAGAAGGCAAAATCCTGGGCGGCACCGCACCTCTCCTCGATGGGCTGCGCCTCGATCCAGTCAGCCCAATCATCATTTTTAACAAAATATCTCTGGCCCTCCGAGATGCTGCCGTTCCCATCCGCCAGGACATGATGGCAGGTGACGATCTCCCTATCAGTCGCGAAAAAGCCGGTTCCTCTGAGATTCCTTTTATCGCTGGAGACCTTGACCACGATCTTCCTCAGGATCTCAGGCCCGGCCATCCCTCTAATCCCCGCCCCATCTCAATGTAACCTGAAAGCTGCCCTCGCCTCCCACCTTGGCGAATGCCAGCCCGTGCTCGGCATTGAGCTTGATGCCAAAAGAAAGCTCCATCTCCCGGGGCCGGAACTCCTGGGGGATATTTGCATATCCGGCATGGGCGCTTTTCGCCGTCTGCCCCACCAGATCCATGATCTCGCTGAACTTCTTCTTCAGGTCCTCCTTGACTCCAAGCGGCCCCCGATAGCCTTCCCTCTCTTCGATCTCAATTGAGACCTCCGTCTCCCCATCCTCCATCAATATCTTGCCATAGGCCATATCAAGAGCGCTCCATCCCTGCCTTGACTGCAAATAGGCCCTGTCCTCTCAAAAAGATAGCGATTCTGTCCGCTGCAAAGTATGGAGATGAGTATAGAAACGGAATTGATCCTTGCGCTTGAGGATCAGATATCCCTGGACATCCGCGAGAGCCGGCCTATGATCCACTTGGTCAGAAATCCGGTCAGAAAGCAGATGAACATGATGGAGAACTCCCGGCTCTGGGAGTCATCCGTGGCTATGATCCCGGAGGAGAAGACCAGGTAGGCCATATAGCCGAAGACCATGGCCAGGATAGGTATGGCCATATACCACAGCCTCTTGTATCGCGAGGCCAGGCCGTAGCGGCGCAGGTCGTCCGCCACACCCGTAAGTATCTGGGCCGATGAGCCCAGGCCGGCGAAGAACGAGGCCCAGAGGGGCACGCCCAGAACTTCAGCGTCGGAGTAGAGATAGATGAGAGCGCTGAACAAAGCCACGGAGAGAGAGGCGAAGATCACGGCATAGAGCCCATAGAGCTTGAAGAAGTAGGAAATGGTTCTCATGCTGTGGAAGCGAGATCCCTTGATCTTGATCTTGGCCTCGTTTATGGCTGATGTCAGCTCATAGCGCGACCGATCATAGTCCAGGAAGGCCTCAGCCAGGTTTCCCTTGTTGAACTCCTTTAAGGCCAGAACATAGAAGTCATAGCTGTCCTTGATCTCAATGGAGCTACGGTGGGCTGCCTGGAGCATCCGGTCCAGCCTTTTGAGGTCCACCTCCACCTCAGAGCATGATCTGGGAATGGAGCAATCCTTAGATTCGCCGTCCACAACAAATAAGTAACTAGATTAATATAAATAGCTTTCGTGCGGGGATTAAGGATTTGACATAATAAAAATAGTTTCTTATGTTTAATTTTCATTGCCGATACAAACTAATCCTGATATATCACTCATGCCATTCATACCGCACATAAAGCCGGATTTGAATAAGATCAGATCATGGCCAGCTTTCTGGCCTCTCTTATCTGGCGGATGAGTCTTTTCCTAAAAGAGCCCCTCCGGCCTGCGCCTGAGCACAGCCCCGCCTGCTCGTTCCCCAGGGTGATATGATTGATCTCCTCCATCATGCTCTCGGCAATGCTGCAGCACTCGTCAGCGCTCCTCTCAGAAGAGATCCGGCAATTGTTATTAATTTCTTTCATAAGTTTGAGTACACCTTCTTCTTTAAAAAATTTTTCCTTTGTTCCGGATTCAGGGAGAAGCCGCCGCAGACCTCGCCATAATTTAAATACCTACCATATTCAATATTCTTTTATGATTGAAGATCAGATCTTCTGCCCCACCTGCGGCTTGGATACCGATCATGCCCTGATAAAATCGGGACAGGAGAATTTGGTGCGCTGCGAAGAATGCCAGACCGTGCACAGCGTTCAAACCGAGCGGGAGCGCTTGGTCAGCTTAAAGGTTATCGTCAGCTCTGAGCAGCAGTCCCAGCCCTACTTCATCCGCCTCCCGGCCAAGGAGCTTCTCCGGGTGGGAGACGAGCTTTTAGTGGATGATCCCGCCAGGGAGGTGGTCATGGCCCAGATCACATCCCTGGAGACGGACCGAAGGATGGAGAGCGCTCCCGCCTCATCGGTCCGGACCGTCTGGGCCCGGGCTACAGACCAGGTGGCAGTAAAGATCTCCATCTACCGCAGCGGCCGGAGCTGGCCACTTAAGATCAGCGTTCCCGGCGATGAGCTTTTCACTGTGGGCGAGGCCAGGTCGGCCAAGGGCTCCCGCTATGAGATAGTTAAGATCAAGCTGCGCGGCGAGGGCTTTTCCGATGCGGCCGAGGCCAAGAATATCCAGAGGATCTGGGGTCGAGAGATTTGAACAAAGAGCAGCTTCTCTCCAGCCTGGATGAGATAGCCGATCCGCGGGTCATATCGTCCATGTCCCATGTGCCAAGAGAGCTTTTTCTCCCCGAGCCACTGGAGAGCCGGGCTTATGACGATACCCCTCTTCCCATCGGCAGGGGCCAGACCATATCCGCTCCTCATATGGTGGCCATAATGTGCACCATCCTGGAGCTGCAGCCGGGAATGAAGGTGCTGGAGGTGGGCGGCGGCAGCGGCTACCATGCCGCAGTTATGGCTGAGCTGGTCGGACCGGGAGGGCATGTTTACTCCGTAGAGCGCATAGCCGAGCTGGCAGCAGAGGCCAGACTAAATCTGGCCCGGGCGGGAGTGGAGAATGTGACGGTGATCCACTCCGACGGAAGCCTAGGCCTGCCGGAGCATGCGCCCTACGACCGCATCAGCGTGGCAGCCACAGCTCCCAGCATTCCCGAATCCCTCAAGCAGCAGCTTAAAACGGGCGGCAAGATGGTCATTCCCGTGGGAGAGGACTATCAGGAGCTGTATCTGGTGACCAGGAAGAACGGCTTCTTTGCGGAGAGGAAGATGGGAGTGATCTTCGTTCCCCTGATAGGAGAAGAGGGATTTAAAGAGAGAAATTGAAGCTTTTGGCGGCAGAGTGGCGCTGCATTGATTTGCATTTTTTCGGTAGATTGCAGAATATTTGCATGAGGAGAACAGATAAAAGCCAATAAAGCGAAAACGAACAGGAAAGAGACATGAAAGAAGCATCTCAGCCACTTGCCGAGGTCTTTGGCTATCTGATTGATGACCAGTCGACCAAAGCGGACAGATACAGATCAAAGAGACTCTGCCCCTTCAATAACAAGGTACCTAATTGCACGAAGGATAAAGCAAAGAATCCCTTGGGAGTTTGCAGCATTTACCATCAGAAAAAGCCGGTCATCACCTGTCCAATACGTTTTAGAGAAGAATGGCTGATAACAGATGATGCAGCATCTTTCTTCTTCGAAGAAGACGCTGCATGGAGTTCACTGACCGAGGTCAGGCTAAATGATGCTAATGGCAAGACCGCTGGTAACATTGATGTTGTGCTGGTGGCTTACGACGAAATTGGGAAAGTCTATGACTTTGGCGCTTTAGAGGTCCAAGCAGTTTACATCTCTGGAAATGTGAGAGCTCCCTTTGAATATTACATTGAAGACACCAAGAATCGCGCATTAATGGACTGGTCCACCGAGCCAAATTACCCTCGTCCAGATTACCTGTCATCTTCTAGGAAAAGGCTGGTCCCTCAGCTCCTTTTCAAAGGTGGGATTCTTAATTCTTGGCAGAAGAAAATTGCTGTAGCTCTCAATAAAGGCTTCTATGATACACTCCCACAAATGGAATGTGTTAGCAAAGAAGATGCAGATATTGCATGGCTAATATATGATCTAGAGTTGACAGAAGACCATGGCCAAGAGAAATATTGTCTCCGAAAGATCGATCCCACATTCCGCACTTTTGACTCGCGGTTCTTAATTTTCCTCTATTAAATATACGAAATAT
>MTKZ01016457.1_pt2 | contig 22219 bp, 17 predicted proteins | sample 1042781 | NCBI WGS metagenome assembly MTKZ01 (sample SAMN06212207, study PRJNA360539) | anaerobic digester metagenome | biome: Wastewater treatment plant; material: sludge; isolation source: anaerobic digester fed with sludge from wastewater treatment plant | place: Denmark: WWTP Viborg ... | reverse complement strand
CGAGGACCGAGGGATTTTAAGTCCCTTGCGTCTACCAATTCCGCCACCCAGGCGCGTTTTTGAAAGCCGTTTTTGATTATTATTTTCCCTGAAGTGTGTCAAGGTCTAATCCCGCTCACCCGTAGCCCAGTTCCACCAGATGCTCTTCGCTCATGCCGAGGAAATGAGCCACCTCGTGCACGACGGTGATCTCGATTTCCCGCTCCAGTTCCTCGAGGGTGGTGCACATTTCTTCAAGTGGCTCCTGAAAGATGAAGATCGTGTCGGGGTAAATGGGCGGCGCGAACATGGAACGCTCCATCAGGGACGCCCCCTGGTACAGGCCCAGCGGCGGATTGTCGCGGCTCATCCCCAAATCGTCGAGCATCTCCTGTGACGGCCGCCTGCGGACGGTGAGCACCACGTTTTCCATGTGATCCCGGATCTCCGCCGGGATGCGCTTGAAAGCCCGCCGCACGGCTCTGTCGAATTCCTTCTGGCTCAGCTTCATGTCCCGTCTCCCCTGCTTTCGGATGGAGATGTCTGTTGTCATTATTTCTCATTCGTCGTCGCTTGTAAAGGACATTCCGGTTGATGTCCGGCCGGCCTGCCGGCGGGAATATTCCTTGAAGGGAGCGCCGGCCTTGTGATACAAAATTTCCGACATTGCGGAGGGGAGCGCGGACGCGGATGAAAGAGGCGGATTTCATCATTTCCGGCGGGACGGTCCTGGTCCTGGACAAGGAAAATACGATCATTGATGACGGGGCGGTAGCCGTGGCGGGGACGGATATCGCGGCCGTGGGAACGGCCGTCGACATCGGCCGGGAATTCAGGGGCCGCCGTTCGATTGACGCCCGCGGCTCCCTGGTCATGCCGGGCCTCGTCAACGGCCACACCCACACGGCCATGACCTGCTTCCGCGGCATCGCCGACGACATGGCCCTGATGGAATGGCTGAACGACTTCATCTTTCCCGCGGAGGCAAAAAACGTCGACCCCGAACTGGCTTACTGGGGGTCCCTGCTGGCCTGCGCCGAGATGATCCGCTCCGGCACGACGACCTTCTGCGACATGTACATCTTCGAGGACGAGACGGCCCGGGCCGCCCGCGAGGCGGGGATGCGTTGCCTGCTGGGCGAGGTCCTCTTCGATTTCCCTTCACCGAATTTTCAGACCCCGGCGGAAGGGCTGGCCTATACGGAGCGGTTGCTTCGCAAATGGGCCGGCGATCCGCTTGTCAACATCTTCGTGGAGCCACACGCCCTCTACACCTGCTCCCCCGGCCTCCTGAAGGCCGCCAAGAGACTGGCCGACCGCTACGGAGCGCCCGTCGGCATGCACCTGCTGGAGAACCTGCCGGAGAAGGCCCAGATTCAGGAGAAATACGGACGTGGGGCCGTGCCCTTCCTGAGGGAGATCGGCTACCTGGACGAGCGCTTCATCGCCTTTCACGGCGTCTGCCTCGACGAGGAAGACATGAAGACCCTGGCCGGCCAGGGATGCAGCGTGATCCACAACCCGGAGAGCAACATGAAGCTGGCCTCCGGCGTCGCACCGGTCCCGGACATGCTCGCGCACGGCCTGACGGTGGGCCTCGGGACGGACGGCTGCGCCAGCAACAACAACCTGGACCTGTTCCAGGAGATGGACACGGCGGCCAAGCTCCACAAGGTCCACCGGCTGGACCCCACGGTCATGAACGCCGAGACGGTCCTGAAAATGGCCACCCGCGAAGGCGCGAAAGCGCTGGGCATGGGGAATCTGGCGGGCTGCCTGAAGCCCGGCATGAAGGCCGACTTGATCCTCCTCGGCTTCGACAAGCCGCATCTGACGCCGCTTTACAGCCCCTATTCCCACCTGGTCTACGCGGCGAACGGCAGCGACGTGGACACCGTCTTCATCAACGGGCGGCCGGTGATGGAAAACAGGCGGCTGTTGACCATCGACGAGGAAGAGGCGATGGCCCGCGTCCGCGACATCGCCCTTCGGGTCCGAAAGAGCCTCGGCATGCCGGCCTGAGGCTTGCCGCGAACGGCCTATTCAAAACCGGCTTCTGCGGCATTCCCCGGCCCGCAAACCCCTATGGAAATGAGCGATCCCTTCGACATCCTGATCACCGGCGGGACGGCACTGACCCTGTCCGCGGAAATGGAGGTCATCGAAAACCCGGTCATCGGCATTCGGGACGATCGGATCGCGCTGGTGGAAAAAGGATCGCCTGCCGCCGACGGTTATGTCGCCCGGGAAAGGCTCGACGCCTCGGGCTGCGTCATCCTGCCCGGCCTCGTCAACACCCACACCCATCTGCCCATGGTCTCCTTTCGGGGCTACGCGGACGACCTGCCGCTCCTCGAATGGCTGCACGGACGCATCTTCCCCGCCGAGGCGAAGCACGTGAACCGCGGCATGGTCTATGACGCGTCCCGCCTGGCCATGGCCGAGATGATCCTGACCGGGACCACCACCTTCTGCGACGCCTATTTCTACGAATCCGCGATCGCTCAGGCCTCGCTCGACATGGGCATGCGGGGCGTCGTCGCCCAGGGCTTCATCGACTTTCCGACGCCGGACCAGCCGGACCCGACCCGGAACCTGCAGATCGCGGAGGCCTTCATCGACAAGTGGAAAGACCGCTCGCCGCTGATCTCACCTGCCCTCTTCTGCCACACCCCCTTCACCTGCCTTCCGCAGACGCTGACGGACCTGAAACGGACGGCCCGCGAACGTGAGGTCCTCTACCTGTCCCACGTGGCGGAAACACGGGAAGAGATAAAAATCATTCAGGAGCGCTACGGAACAACGCCGGTCCGCCACCTGCGGAACCTGGGCGTCCTGGACGAGCGGACGGTCGCCGTGCATGCCGTATGGCTGGACGAGGAGGAGCTCGACATGCTGCGCGATTCCGGCGCGAAGGTGTCTCACAACCCGGAGAGCAACATGAAGCTGGCCTCGGGCGTGGCGCCCGTGCCGGCGATGCTCCGCAGAGGGATCACGGTAGGGCTGGGCACCGACGGCTGCGCCAGCAACAACGATCTGGACCTTTTCCGCGAGATGGGAACGGCGGCGAAGCTTCACAAGGTCACCTCCATGGATCCGACGGTCCTGGATGCGCGGACAGCCCTGAAGATGGCGACCATCGACGGCGCCCGCGTCTTGGGCATGGAGGACCGGATCGGCTCCATCGAAACCGGGAAATGCGCAGACCTGATCTGCGTGCGAATGGACATGCCGCACCTGACGCCGGTCTACCATCTCTATTCCCACCTCGTATATGCCGCCTCTGGCGCCGACGTGACAGCCGGCATCATCGGCGGCAGGTTGGTCATGAAGGACCGAAGGCTGCTTCACGCCGACCTGGAAGAGATCATGGAGCGCGTCCGAAAGATCGCCGCGGCCGTTGCAAAAGGATGATGTTTTTTATAGACATAATTCGAAACAGGAGGAAACCGATGAAGCACCGCATTCCAACCGCTTGCCTGATCTGCCTGTTGTTTGGGTCCCTGCTTGCGCCCATCCCAGGCCTGGCCGCTCCACGGGAAGTGACGCTCTTTCCCGCGTCGGCCCAGGTCCTGGAAACCGCAAGGCTGAAAGCCGTCACCGAGGGGAGCCTGAAAAAGGCGACCTTCACGCTTCCCGCCCAGGCCGACCCCGCCTCGCTCGTCACCCGGCTGAATGAGGCCGGCAAGACCCGGATCGTGGACCAGGCCTGGCGGCAGATCGTCCGGCCGGACGACGAGAAGATCCTCGGGCTCCGCAAGCGGATCGAGGCGGTGAAGACCGAGCGGAATGCCGTACAGGCGACCATCAAGGCACTCGATACGCAGATCCAGTTCTGGCAGCTCCAGACCAAGGCCCGGGCCAAGACACTTGCCGACGCGGGCAATCTCGCCGCGGCCATCGGCCGGAACGTCAAGAAGGCGCACCAGGACAAAATGGCCCGTGAACCGGAACTGGAAAAGCTGGACAGGAAGCTGACAGAGCTACAGGACGAACTGAATCGGCGCGTCGGCCGAAAGGACAACGCCTGGGAGGTCACGCTGCTGCTTTCGGGCGCACCGCCGGCAGGAGAGGTTTCCGCGGAGTACAGCTATTCTCTTTCCGGCTGCGGCTGGACCCCCCAATACCGCTTGGAGGCGAGACCGCGGGACGCGCGAATCCTTTTCACCTGGGAGGCGGAAATCTGGCAGAGCTCCGGGCAGGACTGGGGCCAGGTCGTCCTGAACCTCGCCACGCTTCAACCCTCGCAGGCCATTGCCCCGCCCGACCTTCCCCCCTGGGTGATCAAACCGCGAGAGGTGGTCGCCGTGAAGAAAGTTGCCGGCAAACGGTCCCGCTCGAAAGCCCTCGCGGCTGTTGCCGAGAAGGATGAAGCCGCCGAAGATGCCGCCCCCGCTCCGCCGCAGGAAGACAGGCAGAGCACCTATTCCCTCTGGCGCCTGGGCAAGGTCACGCTGCCCGCGGGCGTCCGCCAGCGTGTCCGGGTCAAGGACGAGATCTGGACGTCCGACTTCGCCCATCTCGTCCGGCCGGGCCTGAGCGGCCATGCCTTCGTCCGGGCCGCCGTCCGTTTTCCGGAGGTCCTGGAGATCCCGCCGGGACAGGCCATTTACATGATGGACGGCGCGATCCTCGGAAAGCGGAGCTTTTCGCTGGCGGGACGTGAAGGCAGCCTGTTCTTCGGGGATGACCCGCTGGTTTCGGCGAAGGTCGAACTGCTGTCCCGGCAGTCCGGCGAGAAGAGGTTTCTCGCGGACCGTCAGACCTACCGCTGGGAGTGGCGGACGGATGTCGAGAACCGGCGCGACACTGCCGTCCGGGTCCGCGTGGAGGAACCCCTGCCGCAGAGCCGGGATGAGCGGATCCGCCTGACCGTGAAAAACGAACCGGAACCGGCGGAGCAGAGCGCCGCCGCCTGGACCTGGGTCCTCGACGTGCCGCCCGGGCAGAAGAAATCCATCACGACCGTGATCAACCTGGAGGCCCCGCGAGACATGGTGATCGACCTGGGCTGGAGAAAATAGGGGATCCCTTCGGCTTCCGAGAGGATCAGGAAAGCGGCTTGCCGCCGTTGATCCTTTCATAGATGCGGATGTAAGCGGCGATCATGCTGCCCAGGTCGTAGCGCTGCCTGGACTCCTTCATGATGCGCTTCATCTGCGCCTCCCGGATTTCGTCCGGCTTCTGGTGAAAGGCGAGGCTCTTTTCCAGGGCGTACCAGAGGCCGCCGGCGTCGTAGTCCCGGAACAGGAAGCCGTTCCCCTCGTTCTGCGGCGCACCGTCCATTTTGAGCCTCAGCTCCCGGATCTTGTCGTGATAGCCGCCCGTGTCGCGGTTCGTGGCGGTGGCCCCGAAAAGGTTCCCCACCTGGTCGATCTGCCCGCAGGGCTCGTAGAGGGACGCCCCGAAAACGTCGCTGGCCGCCGCGTATCCCAGCATCGCCAGGCCTTCGTTGAAGGGATGGCAGGCGATCCGGCCGCCCGAGCCCCAAGCGATGCGGCCCAGGATGTCCAAATGGGTTCGGTCGCTGCCGACGCCATCGGCGACGACGGCGATCTGGGCATGGCTGTAGACATTGACGAAATGCCCGATGACCGCCTCCAGCAACGTGACCCCTTTCTGGAACGGGTCCAGCCGGGACGGCCAGAAGAACAGGATCGCGTAGGGGTCCACCGTGAGTCCCGTCCGTTTCTGGAATTCCACGAGATTCTCCCGCTTCGCCTCGAGGACAGGATCGTCCGGACCGTATTTTCGGACCAGGTGCTCGCAGTTTTCCGGGTACATGCTGGAGGCGGGGGCATTGATGATCGCCTGCGCCGATCCGTGGTAGTACTTGGCCTTGACCTCGTTCCGCACGCTCGGCGGGACGAGGGGCTGGTCCAGGAAGTAATCGTCCACGACTTCCCGGAGAAAGCGCTCACCGACGAAGTTGATCACCGTGGCGTTCTTGATCGCCGTGGCCTGGCAGTCGATGCATTTTTTCCCGTAGGATTCGGAATAGTAGAGGTTGTTCTCGAAACCGCGGAGATTGACCCCGGCAAGCAGATCCAGCGGCAGATCGGCCGTGAAGACGTTGTGGACCGTGTGCAGGACGGGCAGGTCCGTGGCGTTGGCGTAGGCGGTGATCGCCCCGCCCGCCATCCAGTCGTGGCTGTGGACGATCAGCCTGCCCTCGTGCTTCGCCCGGACGTTCTTGATGACGTTGTTGACGATTTCCCGCTGAAACTCGGCCGCCGTGGCAATGGGGTCCCCGGAATAGGCGCTCAGGTTTTCGGCAAAGACGGCCGAACTGACCAAGTGGATCTTGTCGGAGTCGATCTTGTAGCGCACGGCGCGCCACCCCCACTCATCAAGGTCGGACTCCCGCTGAAAGCGCTTCTTCAGGTTCAGTGTGACCAGGTGAACGTCGATGCCCCGCTCCATCAGCCCCTCGCAAAGCGCGGACACCACCTCGCCCTGGCCGCCGCTCTTCCCGGAGATGTACTTGGCCAGGCCCCCCATGTCCTCCGGCAGGCGGCCGGTCTCCGGCGTGATCATCAGGACGGCCGTTCGCTCCGATTTCCGGATCACCTCGAACCGCTTGATCGCCACGTCCAGGTAGTCGATCTTGCGCGTCAGGATGTGGGCGGGTTGGGCGATGGAGCCGCCGTAGGGGTTGAAATAGGAGTGGACGGCATGGTCCTCGCCGATCCGCTCGTGAATGAAGTAGACGTGATCCGACGTGGTCAGGCGCCGCCACTTGGTGAGCAGCTCCCCGCCAGCCCGGCGCGCCTCGCCCTCCATCTTCTGAATGTCCTGAAACAGCTCGTATTGGGTCAGCGTGCCCAGCCAGCCGAAGGTGTCCCGGCCGGCGTCGGCCCAGGACGACGTGGACAGTCCGTGAATGTCGAGCGTCGGGCATTCCACGTCGCGAAAGCGCTGGGCAACCTCAGTGGGATTGGCCAGGACGATATTCTCGTGCCGCGCCAGCGCCTCGGGAAGCCCCCGCCAGAAATCGAAGATGCCCTTGTCCTCCCAGATGTGCTCGCCGATGTGCTCGTAGTCGTATCCCAGCAGGACGGCCTCGCCGTCGATCCCGGCGATATAGTCGGCATATCGCTCCGGGGTGATGGGCTGGTGGGGAAAGCGGAAGGCCACGTCGTCGCTGAGCTCCCGGTTGCGGGGAATGACGATGAGCCGGCTGTCCTTCGCCCGGAACACCGCATTCGGCGAGATGGGAGTGTCTGCCTGGGTGAACATGTCCTCCCGCTTCTCGCAGAGGATGGAAAGGTAGCCCATGTCGGCGACGACGTCGGCAATATGATTGTTGTACATGAGCTCGGTGTTCCGGAAAGAGGTCGGAAAGACGCCGAAGAGCGTCCTGATTTTTTCGCGGTGCATGGAGACCTGGTCGCGGAACTCCTGCTTATGGGGATCATCGAACAGGCTGGTCAGGGAATGGTAATAGGTCTCGTCCAGGTACTCGACCTGCCGGCGCTCCCGGCCGGCATCCAGCAGGTCCCGAAGGGCGCGGATCACCTCGGGCTGATAGCGCTCGGCCTGCTCCAGCAGCGTCCCGGACATGCTCAGGGTGATCTTGAATTCCGGGTGCTTCGCGATGAGTTCCGTGAACATGCGGGTCGCCGGCAGGTAGCACTTCCCGGCAACCTTGACGAACACCTCCTGGTTGACCGGGTCCCAAAGGAACTTGTCCCGGTCGGGGTGAAGGCGGAAGGGCTGATGGAGTTGGAAATAGAAGGTGACCAGCGGCATCGGCGAACTCCTCGAAATGCGCGTGCTTCGAAAGACGGACTGCGCGCGGCCGTTCTTTTCCGTAACAGCTACCACAGTCCCGGCCGGGTTTGCAACGGGAATCCGGCGCGGCAACGCTCATTTGCCTTGACTTTGCCCAGCCCCTGTAATTTGATTGCCCCGCGAACCCGCCACTTCACCGAGGATTTCGAATTGAACCGGCACAGGAAAGAAAACAAAGCGCTTCCCCGGATCGACTATCCGGAGTCCCTGCCGATCTCCTCCAGAAGGGAGGATATCGTTCAAGCGATCCGCCGCCACCGGGTCGTCGTCATCACCGGCGAAACCGGATCCGGAAAAACGACGCAAATCCCGAAGATGTGCCTGGAGGCCGGCAGGGGGATCCGCGGCATCATCGGCTGCACCCAGCCCCGGCGCGTCGCCGCCGTGACCGTCGCCCAGCGGATCGCCGAGGAGATGGGCGAAGCGGTGGGCCGGTCGGTGGGATACAAGATCCGCTTCGAGGACCGGAGCGGCCCGCGCCCGCTGATCAAGCTGATGACCGACGGCATCCTGCTGATGGAAGCCCAGGCCAACCCGCGGCTGCGGGCTTACGATACCCTGATCGTGGACGAGGCTCATGAGCGGAGCCTCAACATCGATTTCGTCCTGGGCATTCTGAAGAAGCTGACCCAGGCCAGGCGTGACCTGAAGGTGATCATCACCTCCGCCACCATCGACACGGAAAAATTCTCCCGTGCGTTCGACGGGGCACCGGTCATCGAGGTCTCCGGGCGGACCTACCCCGTGGAGGTCCGCTACGCCCCGCTGGACCCGGATGAGGAGGAGAAGGGAAACGTCACCTATATCGACGCGGCCGTCCGGGCCGTCGACGAGCTGAAGAAGGCGCGAAAACGGGGCGACATCCTGATCTTCATGCCGACGGAACAGGACATCCGGGAAACCTGTGACTTCCTGGAGGGCAGAAACTACGTAGATTGCGTCATTCTTCCCATGTTCGCGCGGCTCTCCTGGCAGGAGCAGCGCCGCGTCTTCCTGCCCGCGGTGTCGCAGAAAATCATCGTGGCCACCAACGTGGCGGAAACCTCCATCACGATCCCGGGGATTCGCTATGTCATCGACACGGGCATGGCGCGCATCTCCCAGTACAATCCCCGCACCCGGACCACGAGCCTCCCCATTCGGCGCGTGTCGCGAAGCAGCGCGGATCAGCGGAAGGGGCGCTGCGGGCGGGTCCGGGACGGCATCTGCATCCGCCTTTACGACGAGGAGGACTACGCGAACCGGCCCCTCTTCACGGCTCCGGAGATCCTTCGGGCCAACCTGGCCGAGGTCATCCTGCGAATGCTGTCCCTGAACCTCGGCGACATTGCCGCCTTCCCCTTCATCGACCCGCCCGGGCCAAGGGCGATCCGGGACGGGGTGGACCTCCTCCTGGAGCTCGGGGCCGTCGAAAAATCCGGAAACGCGGACAGCGAAGACGGCGCCGGATCCATCCGGCTCACCGACCGCGGCCGGCGCATGGCGAGGCTCCCCATCGACCCCCGCATCGCCCGGATCGTCTTCGAAGCCGAGCAGCAGGGCTGCCTGGAGGACGTGCTGATCATCGCGTCGGCACTGAGCATCCAGGACCCCCGCGAGCGGCCGATGGAGCAGGAACAGCAGGCGGACCGGATGCACGCGCCTTTCCGGGACCCCACCTCGGACTTCATCACCCTCCTGCGGATCTGGAACCATTACCGGGAGCGGCGCGAAGCGCTGAGAACGCAGAACCAGATGCGGAAATTCTGCCGGGAGCATTTCCTCTCCTACCGGAGAATGCGGGAGTGGCGCGATGTCCACGATCAGCTCCGCAGGATCCTGGAGGAACAGGGAGGAAGCGGAAAGCCGGCGAAGCAGACCCCCGCCGAAACGGAAGCCCGGAACGCGGGCATTCACAAAGCGATCCTGAGCGGCTACCTGTCCGGCATCGCTATCAGAAAGGAAAAGAACGTCTACACGGCCACGAAAGGCCGCGAGGTGATGATCTTTCCCGGTTCCGGGCTGTACAACCGGGGCGGGAAATGGATCGTCGCCGCAGAAATCGTCGAAACGTCCCGCCTCTTTGCCAGGACCGTGGCCGTCATCGAACCCGCCTGGCTGGAGGAGATCGGGGGCGGGCTGTGCCGGTCAACCTATAGCGAACCGCACTGGGGAAAAAACCGCGGGGAAGTCGTCGCCCTGGAGCAGGTGAGCCTCTTCGGCCTGGTGATCGTCCCGGGCCGCCCGGTTTCCTACGGGCGCATCGATCCGGACGAATCTGCACGCATCTTCATCCGCAGCGCCCTCGTCGAGGGGAACGTGAGGCAGGAATTGCCCTTCCTCGCACATAACCGGAAGCTGATGGAGCGCATCGCGGCCATGGAGGACAAGGTCCGGCGCCGCGACCTCCTTGCCGAAGAGGAGCAGATCGCCCGGTTCTACGAGGACCGCCTGCCGGGCGTCTTCGATGTCCGGACGCTTCAAAGGCGGATCCGCGAGCGAGGCGGCGACCGGTTCCTCCGCATGAAGGAGGAGGACGTCCTGCGCGACCGGCCCGACGAGGAGGCGCTTGCCCGCTACCCCGACGAGCTGGCCTCCGGCAGGCTCCGTTTCCGGTTCTCCTACCGCTTCGAACCCGGCCATCCCGAAGACGGCGTCACCCTGGCCGTCCCCGTCCACCTGGTCTCGAAGGTGCCCGACGGAGCGGCGGACTGGTCGGTCCCGGGCCTCTTCCGGGAAAAGGTCGACGCCCTGCTCCGGGGTCTTCCCAAGCAGTTGCGGAAAAGGCTGCACCCCCTTGCGGAGACCGCGGGGATCATCCAGTCGGAGCTTCAACCCGGTGACGGTCCCCTGCTGTCGGTGCTGTCAAAGTTCATCCACGAGCGCTTCGGCGTTGACATCCCCGCCGCCGCCTGGGCGGTGGACCGGCTGCCGGACCACCTGCGGATGCGCTACGCGATCGTGGATGCCGGGGGAAAGGAGGTGGCATCGGGCCGCGATCTGGGGAAGTTCCGGGAAAGCGCATCGGAAGCCGACGAATCCGCCGCCTTCGGCCGCGCCAGGAAAGTCTGGGAAAAGGATGGGGTGACGCAATGGGACTTCGGCGAGCTTCCGGAGGAGGTCGCCCTGGAATGCCGCGGAGCGATTCGGGGCTTTGCCTACCCCGGGCTCGAGGCGGCCGGGGAGCGCGTCAACATCCGCCTCTTCGCGGAGCGGTGGGAGGCGGCGGAGGCGCACCTGAACGGTGTCACGGCGCTGTACGCGCTTCGTTTCCAGCCGGAGCTGAAGCATCTCCGCAGGACGCTGGCCCTTTCCGGGGACATGAAAGTCTGGGCGGGCGTGCTCGGCGGCCAGAAGGCATTCGAAAGCCGGCTTTTCGAGAAGGCCTGCCGGGATCTCTTCGCCGTTTCCGTGCGGACGGCTGAGGCCTTTCATGATCACGCGGAGACAGCCGTGTCACGGATCCTGCCGCGAGGCCGCGACCTCCTCCTGGAAATCAAGCCGTTCCTGAAGGCCTGCCACGAGACCGTGGTAACCCTTCGGTCCTTCGAGGCGTCCAACCGCTTCAACCGGCCGGCGCTGCATTTTCTCGCATCCCTGAAAGGGGAAATGGATATTCTGACACCCCCGGATTTTCTCCTTCGGTACGATGCGGAGCGGCTGGGCCATGTCGCCCGCTATCTGAAAGCCCTGGCGATCCGCGCCGAGCGGGGCCTCTTCCACATGGAGAAGGATCATGCAAGAGCCGGGGAGATCGGGCCATACGAGGACTTTCTTCGGGAAAGCCTCGGCGGCCTGACGGCCCGAACGTCCGGGGAAAAGAGGCAGGCCATCGAAACCTTCCGCTGGCTGGTTGAGGAGTACAAGGTCTCCTTGTTCGCTCAGGAGCTCAAGACCCCCTACCCCGTCTCGAAAAAGCGGCTCGACGAGAAAAAGCGCGAGATCGAAAGGATGCTGTGATAAGATTTTATCCCTGAACGCGGTGCCCTCCCGGCCCTTGAATCGAAGTGGCCGGCGAAATTTCATTTGCGTGAAACGAAATCGGGCGCTCCAGGAACCGCCGGCCTGCTACCGGGAAACGGCGAAGCGGAAAAGGGTCATTGCGGATAATGAAAAAGCGGGCTTCGGTAAACAAGGATATCGACATGGCGAAGAGCAGTCAACAGTTGACTGAGGAGATCGACTCGCTTCGCCGCAAGATCGCACGGCTGGAAAAGGCTGAGGTGGCCCGGCGGGAGAGCGAAGAGAAGTACCGGAATCTCGTCGAGTCCACGCGCGACCTTATCTTTATCGTCAGCGAAAAGGGGGCCTACACCTACGTCAACCCGCAATTCGAGCGCGCCACAGGCTATTCCGTCCGGGATCTGATCGGGCAGCCCTTCACCTTTCTCGTTGCTCCTGAGCACATCGAGTCTACAATCCGCCGTTTCAAGAAAGGGATCCGGGGGGAAGACACCCCCCCCTATGAAGCCGACCTCATAAACAGAAACGGTTCGCGGGTTCCTGTCGAGTTTCTGGTGACGACCCGGCATAATCCCGCGGGGCGGGCCATCGGCCGCTTCGGCATCGGCCGGGACATCACGGAGCGGAGACGGGCGGAGGAAACCCTGAAGCATCAGAGCCGGCAACTCCGGATTCTCTCCGCAAAGCTTTCGGAAGCCGAGGAATCGGAGCGAAAACGGATCGCCCGGGAACTCCACGATCAGGTGGGGCAAAATCTCACCGTGGTGGGAATCAACCTGAGCATCGTCAAATCGGCGCTCTCGGACGCAGGAACGGATGCGCTGCGGAGGCGTCTGGAGGATTCGATGGACCTCGTGGAGGAGATCACGGAGTTCACCCGCGGCCTGATGGGGGATTTGCGCCCTCCGGACATGGATCTCCTGGGGCTGGCCGCCTCGATCGGCTGGTACGGCGAACGCTTCGCCATGAGAACCGGCGTGGACGTGGTCGTGGAGGGGGAGGAGATCCACCCCCGGCCGAATCCGGACATCGAAAACAACCTCTTTCGCATCGCGCAGGAAGTCCTCACCAACATCGGCAAACACGCCCGAGCCAGTTCCGCGAGAATTCGGATCGGCGTCTGCGACGGAATGCTGCGGCTCGTGATTGCCGACGACGGCGCCGGCTTTGAACCGTCACTGGCGCCGAAGGCGGACGAGCGGGGCGGATGGGGTCTCATGACGATGGCCGAGCGGGCCGATGCGATCGGCGGTCGCTTTCGGGTTGAATCGGCGATCGGAAAAGGAACCCGCGTGACCGTCGAGGTTCCGTTATGAGCATCTCGGTCTTTCTGGCCGACGATCACACGATCGTTCGCGACGGCCTTCGGTATCTGCTGGAAGCTCACGGCGATATCGTCATCGCCGGCGAAGCCTCGAACGGACGGGATGCCGTGAAAGCAGTCCGAAAACTGCAACCGGACATCGTGATCATGGACATCCTGATGGAGGATATGAACGGAATCGAGGCCACGGATCGAATCTGCAGGGAAAGCCCGGCAAGCCGCGTCATCATCCTGTCCATGCAATCTTCGTCGGAGTCCATTCTGCGGGCCTTGCGGGCGGGCGCACGGGGTTATCTTTTCAAGGAGTCCGCCGGACGCGAGCTGATCCAGGCCATTCAAGCCGTTCGCGCCGGGCATCGCTACCTGAGCGCCAAGGTTTCCGATCAGGTGGTCGGTGCGTTCCTGAAACAGGAAGAAGGATTCCGGGACCCGCTGTCCGTCCTCAGCCGGCGGGAACGGGAGGTTCTGCAACTGGTCGTCGAGGGCAGGACCAGCGCTGAGATCGCCGGAAAGCTGTTTCTATCTGTCAAAACCATCGAAACCTACCGGAGCCGGCTGATGCAGAAACTGGGCATCAAAGACATCCCCGGCCTCATCAAATTCGCCATCCAGCAGGGAATCACTTCCCTGGACTAACATCTCCCCATCATCTTTTTTTCCAAGTTCCCCTACAGGAATTATCAGGGTTGCCTGACAGACAGGACTCTGCCTCTGCGTTATATGACGACCATCGTGATTCAGTCCGTCTCTTCAGGGCGGACGTTGTGCCGACAAAAGAAGGAACAAACACACTCGTGAACAGAGGAGGAAAGCATGTCCAAAGAATACGTTTATCTGGACGACTATGCCTTGGGCGAGAAGATGATTTCGCCGGCAAGGACGATCACCGAGGCGGATATCGTGAATTTTGCCGCGCTGACCGGCGACTGGCACCCGCTCCACACGGACGTGGAATACGCCGCCGGGACGCCCTTCCATGGGCGGATCGCCCACGGCATGCTGACGCTCAGCATCGGCATGGCCCTGCCCTTCCGATTGGGGCCCCATTCGAGCTACCTGCCGAAATCGTTCATCGCCTTTTACGGAATGGAGGAGGTGCGCTTCACGGCGCCCACCCGGATCGGCGACACCATCCACTGTGAAGTGGAGGTTGTGGGAATCACGCACAAGGGCAGCGAGAAGGGGATCCTCACCATCCGGAATCAGATTAAAAACCAGAAGGGGGAGACGGTGGTTTCCTTCGTGATGAAGCTGTTCTGCGGGAAGAAACCCCAGTGACCGCTGCAGGCCGATCAGGATAACATTGCACACCATTACACAAAAAAAGACGATAAGGAGATAAACCGATGGCCGATCAACCGGAAAAGAAGATGTCCCGGGCACAGAAAAAAGAAGTGGAGTACGAGGAGAACCTCCGGCACTGGCTGAAGGAAGAGCAGAATATCTACGACCTCTGGGAAAAGGCCTACAACCCGGGCGGCGATGCCCAGAACCAGCGACTGGCCAAGCAGGGCAAGAAGCCTCCGCGACAGCTCATCGGGCAACTCATCGATCCTGGGACGGAATTCTTCGAGCTGAGCCGGGGAGCGGGATTCGGAATCGGTTATGAGGGCGTCGAGGATGTTCCATCCGCGGGCCTCGTGACAGGGATCGGCAAGATCCACGGCAACTGGGTGATGATGCTGGCGAACGACAGCCGGGTCACCGCCGGGGCTTACTACCCCATCAGCTGCAAGAAGCATCTCCGGGCCCAGGAGATTGCCGAGAAGTGCGGCCTGAACTTCGTCTACATCGCCGATTCGGCGGGGGCCTACCTTCCCCTTCAGGACCGGATCTTCCCGGGGCGGAACCAGTTCGGCCACTTCTTCTACAACATGTGCCGCATGTCCGCAAAGGGCCTGAAGCAGTACACCCTGAGCACGGGCGGGAACACCGCCGGCGGCGCGTACATCGTTTACCTGGCCTGCGAATCCATCATGATCGACGGCATGTCCTACTCCTTCCTCGGCGGCCCGCCCATGGTGAAGTCGGCCATCGGCGAGACCGTTTCCATGGAAGACCTGGGGGGCGCCCGGGTCCACACGCACATTTCCGGCGGGGCGGACCATTTTGTGAAGTCCCAGGACGAGGGAATCGAGAAGCTTCGGGAACTGCTGGCCTTTGACCCGCAGCAGACCCTTCACGTCGACCGTCGCAAGCCCGCCGAACCGAAGGTCCCCGCGGACCACCTGTACCGGGTCCTGCCGAAGGAGACCGCCAAGGGGATCAACGTCCGGGAGGTCCTCGCCGCCATCGCCGACGACAGCTACTTCAGCGAGTACAAACGGCAGTACAACACCGGCCGGGGGGACAACATCGTCTGCGGGAAGATCTTCCTCAAGGGAATCCCCGTCGGGGTCATTGCCAGCAACAACAACGGCGTCATCTTCGTCGACTCCGCCCGCAAGGCAATCGAGTGGGTGATCCGCTGCTGCACCATGAAAATCCCCATCCTCTACATCCAGAACTCGCCGGGGTACATGGTGGGCACCGCCGAGGAGTACGCCGGCATCGGCAAGTACGGCTCCGGCATGGTCCGGGCCTGCGCCTGCGCGGAGGTCCCCCGGATCCAGTGGGTCATCGGGCCGGATCACGGCGCCGCCAATTTCGGCATGTGCGGCCGCACCTTCGACCCGCTTTTCATCTTTGCCACCATGCGCTCGAGAACATCGGTCATGTCGGGAGACACGGCGGGCTTCATCCTCACCAGCCTGGAGCGGGTCAACCGGAAGAGGCGGGGCGAAGAAATGGATGAAGTGGCTACAGCGAAATTCCGGCAGATGATGATCGACAAGTACAACCGGGAAGCCCATCCCTTCTACATGGAATCGCGGCTCTTCAACGACGGGACGCTGCCGCTGAAGGACTGCCGGGACGCCCTGGCCCTGGCCTTCGAGGTCTCGCTCCTGCAGCCGGTCCGGGAATCGAATTTCGGCAACTTCAAGTTCTGAGAGGACCGTGGGGCGAAGGCGAACGGAATCCCGAAATTCCTGCGTTCAACGCATCCTGCCCGCAACCGCTTTGTGGACATCCCCGACGGCCTGCGCGGAAAGCTTGTCCATGGCCCGGCTCATGGCCCGGACGAAGCCCGGAACCGTCTTTTCCGTGACCGGCTCCGCGAAGCGGTAATTTTTCTGAAAAACGACACGGCCCCCCGGCTCGCGCGCGGACAGGTCCACGAGCATCAGATGCACGGCAAGAACGGCCCTGCGGCCGTCGCCTTCTTCCGCCTCGAAAAACTCGCCGACCCCGCCCTTCAAAACCAACGGAATCTCCTCCATGTCGCGGTACGAAAAGACCGACCGGAACAGGCCGGAGTGCCTCAGGTCCCGCAAAAGGCAGTCGCCGATCATGTCGCCGGGATTGGCGCGCCAGCGATGGTAGGCATAGTCGTTGAAGCTGTAGGGCTTCGCCCGGTAGACGATCCTGACGCTGTTGAAGATCTGGTCAACAGAAAAGCGGTCGACCCGAATGGCCGCGTCGGCAGGCGCGAGGTTCCGCGGCGCAGGGGGAGCGTACTCAAGGGCGTACTGTTCAATCATCACGGCAGCTTTTCCACCGCCCAGCGCGCAGCCTGCAAGAAGTGTGGCCGTCAGGACCACGATCATGGTCTTCATGAGTGTTTTCATGGCTGCCCTGCCTCCTTACTGAACCTTTCCCGAGGGGACACCGGCGGCGGCCTGCTGAAGAGCAGTTCCGACGGGTCGTCCCGCAATTTCTCGGCCAGGATATCCAGGTTTTCCGAGACCCGCTGGAGATTGTCGCCCGTGGCTTTCAAGTCCCGCGTGATCTCCCGGACGTCCCGGTCCAGGCCGACGACCATCCGGTTGGCCGTTGCCGCCGAATCGGCGAGCTTCATTTGGTCCAGATCCTCCTTGATCCGGCCGACGACGGCGCGCGTTTCGACAAGCGCCCCCCGGGCCTCGCCGAGAAGGTTTTCCAGAATCCCCTCCGCCGCCATGGCATCGACCCGGCGGATCGTGCGATCGAGACGGGCCGTGGTGGAATCCAAGTTGGCAACGATGCTCTTCATTTCGGGTCCATTGACGTACCGCTCGATCCCCTTGGTGATGGCGCTCACGTCCTGAAGCGTGTTCCGAAGGTCGATCTGGTTCACCTCCGTAACGATCTTGTCCAGGATGGTCAAAAGGTGTTTGGCGTCCGACGGCCGCGAAAGGATCACTGGATAGGGCGTGGGAAAATCGATTCGCGGGGCCAGTTCCGCCCATTCGTCGGCCGTCCGTTCCAGCTCGATGTAGGCAATGCCCGTGAGGCCGGCTGATCGCAGTCGGGCGGTGACATCTTTCCGCACTTCCTTTTCCATGGAAATCTTCATGACGACCTCGACCAACCGGTTGTCTGGCGCGACACGGATCTCCCGGACCGTGCCGATGTTCACTCCCCGGTACTTGACGCCGGAGTCTACGGAAAGCCCCTGGACGGACTCGTCGAAATAGGTGACCATGAGGGCGCCTTCCTTGAAATAGTTCGAAGCGCCCAGCCAGACGATGGTCGCCACGGCGAGGACGATGCCCGCCGTCACGAAGAAGCCTATCATGAATTTGGACGGTTTCTCTGCCATGCGATGCTCCTATGGGTTCAATCGTTCGAGGGACCGGTTGAAGAAGCCGATCACCTTCGGATCCTTCGAATTGTTCTTCAGGTCCAGGGGATCGCCCTCCGCGACGATTCCCTTCCGGTCCTTGTCCAGCATGATCACCCGTTGGGCCACGCTCAGGATGGAGGCCAGGTCGTGGGAGACCATGACCATCGTCGTTCCCATCCCCCGGTTGATCGCCCGGACCGTCACATCCAGTTCGGCTGATGTGACGGGGTCCAGGCCCGTGTTCGGCTCATCGAAAAAGAGGATGGTCGGATCGAGGGCCATCGCGCGTGCCAGGCCTGCCCGCTTCTTCATGCCTCCGGACAATTCCAGCGGCAGGTGGTTTTCGTATCCGGCCAGGCCGACCATTCCGAGCTTCATTCGGACAATGGCGCCGGCCATGTCCTGAGAGAGCTTCCGCTGCTCCATGAGCGGCAGGGCCACGTTTTCCGCCAGGCTCATAGACCCGATGAGCGCTCCCGCCTGAAAGAGGACGCCGATCGACCGCCGGAACCGTTCCATTTCGCCCTCGCCGGCTGATGTGATGTCCACGCCTTCGACCAGGATCCTGCCCGCCGTGGGCCGGTAAAGGCCGATCATGCTCTTCAGGAGGGTCGACTTCCCACAGCCGCTGCCACCGACGATCACAAAGATTTCCCCGCGGCGCACCTCGAAGCTGACACCCTCGAAGATGACGTTGTCGCCGAAGCGCATGGCCAGGTCTTCCACGACGATCACAGGCCCTGTATCCATTCTGCCCAAGGCAATCACCCGCTAATGGTGGATATAGTACAGAACCACGGCAAAAGCCGAGTTCGCCACGACAATCAGGAATATGCCGGAAACCACGGCGGATGTGGTCGCCGCGCCGACTGCCTCCGCGCCGCCGCGGACCTGAAATCCGCGCTGGCAGGCAATGCTGGAAACCAGCACGGCAAAAACGGCGGACTTGACGAGGCTGGACGCCACATCGAACGCCTTGAAGCTGGTCATGGTCTGTTTCATGAAGCTGTAGGCGGTCAGGTCCAGCCCGACCACACCGATGATCAGACCGCCGAGGATGCCGAAAAACGCGGCATAAACGGTCAGAAGGGGAACGACGACAACGGAGGCCAGGACCTTGGGCACGGCCAGAAAGTGGACCGGGTCGAAGCCCATGGTCGTCAGCGCATCCACCTCCTCGTTGATCATCATCGACCCGATCTCGGCGCAGAAGGCGGAACCAGACCTGCCGGCCACGATGATGGCCGTCATGAGCGGCGCCAGTTCCCGGACCATGGCAAACCCCACCAGGGAGGCGACATAGGTGACGGCCCCAAACTGCCGCAACTGCAGCGACGACATGAAGGCGATGATGACGCCGACCAGCAGGCTGATCAGGGTCACGATCGGAAAGCCGTCTACGCCGACCCGCTTCATGTAAAAGAGGACGGAACTCCAGCGGACGGAAAGGGGATGAAAGAAGGCGTGGACCAGGGCGGTCAGGAGCTCCCCGACGAAGCTCATCACCCGGACGAAATCCGCGAACATCCGATTGGCGGCCCCGGCCGCCAGATCGGACAACGTGCTCCGCTGTACGGCGAGGATCAGCGGCGGTGCGTGAAGGGTGTCCAGGTTCACGAGGTCCATGACCCCCCGGACCGCCTCCGAACGGTTGAGGAACCGGAAGGGGATGCCGCCTGCCTTCGCTTTTTCCTCCTGCAGCAGGAGCAGCAGGGCGCCGGCGCTGTCCAGGTAGGTCACGCCGGACAGATCGGCCGCGATCTCTCCGGGAAGGGCGCGCCGCCAGAACGCATCCAGCTCGGCGTTCAGGCGCTCCATTGCCTCCAGGTCGATCCGTCCCGAAAAGGAAAGCGTCGTCCGGCGGTCCTTTTCCTCGATTTTCAGGTCATAATTTCGTTCCGGCGCTTTCAATACTGCCTCAGGTATTTTCGAATGTACTGTTCCACCCGCTCCGCGGGCCGGAAGATCCCGAAATGGCCCTCGCAGAGAATGTCCGCCCGCAGGTCGAGAAGCCGATGCATCGAGGCCTTCCAGTGCTCGATGTTGGAGCCGAAGCTGGACATGAAGGGGCCGTGAATGTCCTGGCCGAAGAGGATGCGCTCTCCGTCCCGGTCCAGGTAGACGGCGATGGAGCCGGGGGTATGGCCCGGCGTGTGCAGGCAGTGCAGTTCCCCTTTCCCGAAGATCAGGGTCTCCTGATCGCCCTGAAGCCGGCGGTCGATCCGGGTCGGCGGGAAGGTGGTCTCGTACCAGTTGGCCGCCGTGCGGATCGGGTCGCCCTTCTCCACGGCGTCGGCATCCAGATCGTGGATCAGGAGCCGGCATCCGAAGCTGTCCCGGAAATAGGGCGCCGAGCCGATGTGGTCGATGTGGCAGTGGGTCAGGATCAGGGTCGTGATGGCCTTCGGATCGAGCCCCTCGTCCCGGATGTTCCTCTCGAGGATGCGGGAGCTGCGACCCGCGCCGGCATCGATCATGACCAGTTCCCCGTCGAAGTCGATGATGAAAACCGTCGCGTCATCGGATCGCGAGATGTTCGGACCGCCGATCAGATAGACTCCCTTCGCGATAATCTCCGCATTTCCCATACCGAAATCGCTCCTTTCAGGATTTTCAGGGCAAGCCTTCGATTTTCAGGGAGCCGATTACATCATTGACGTCCTCGATGCCGTGCCTTTCCAGGTACGCCTCGATCCCGGACAGGACTTCCTCGCAGGCACAAGGCTGAACGAAATGGGCCGTGCCGACCTGGACGGCCCTGGCGCCGGCAATGAGGAACTCGAGGGCGTCCCGGGCGGTCATGATGCCGCCCAGGCCGATCACGGGTATGGAAACCCGCCGCGCCACCTGCCAGACCATGCGCAGGGCGACCGGCCGGATGGCCGGGCCGGACAGCCCCCCGGTGACGTTCCGAAGATGCGGGACCCGCCGCTCGATGTCCACGGACATCCCGGTCAGGGTGTTGATCAGGGAGACGGCGTCCGCGCCGGCGGCCTCTACGGCTGCGGCGATCCCGGCAATATCCGTCACATTGGGCGTCAGCTTGACGATCACCGGCAGGCCCGTGGCAGCCTTGACCGCCCGGGTGACTTCCGCCGCCATGTCCGGATCCGTCCCGAAGGCGACACCCCCCCTCTTCACGTTGGGGCACGAGATGTTGACTTCCAGGGCGTGCACGCCCTCTGCCCGGCCGAGCAGTTCTGCAACGGCGGCGTACTCTTCGACGGATTCCCCGAAGATGTTCGCGACCACCGCCACGTCATGATCCCGAAGAAACGGGAGCTTTTCTCGAATGAAAGCCTTCACGCCGATGTTCTGCAGCCCGACGGCATTGAGCATGCCGCAGGGCGTCTCCATGATCCGGGGCGGCGGATTACCCGCCCGAGGCTCCAGGGACAGCCCTTTGACCACGACAGCGCCCAGGCAGTTCAGATCGACGTAGGGCGCGTACTCATCGCCGTAACCGAAGGTGCCCGAGGCCGTCATGACCGGATTTTTCAGCCTCAGGCCGCCGATGGAAACGGCCATCCTTCTCCGGACCGGATCGATCATCATGCATCCCCGCTTTCCGCATCCCAGAGGATGTCGCGAATGTCGAAAACGGGCCCCTCCCGGCAGACCCGCCGGTACTGCCTGCCGCCGTCCGGTCCCCGGACCGCAACGGCGCAGCCGAGGCATGCCCCGACACCGCAGGCCATGCGCTCCTCCAGCGACACCTGGCAGGGAACGGGATGATCCCGAAGCAGCGCGGCGAGTTCCCGGATCATGCCGGCCGGACCGCAGGCGTAAATCACCGTGTCGTCCAGGGGAAAGGCCGCCAGATTTTCCGCCAGCGGCTCCGTGACGAGTCCGTGGCGCCCCACGCTGCAGTCGTCCGTGCAGACATGGACTTCGCGGCAGAAAGGCTCCAGTCCCTCCAGACCGAAGAGTTCGCCCGCCGTTTTCGCGCCTGCGTAGAGGCTGATCCCGGGCCGCTCCTCAGCGGCAAGCCGCTTCAGATGCTCCAGGAGAAAGCGGATCGGGGCAATGCCGATGCCGCCGGCGACCAGCACGATGTTTTTGCGATGGTGTGAGACATCGAAGGGGCGCCCGAGGGGACCCAGAATTTTCAAGATGTCGCCGCGCCGAAGAAGCGATAGCGCGCGGGTGCCTTCTCCGGCCACCCGGTACAGGATTGCGACGGTCGCGCTCCTGCGGCCGGGCTGAAAGCCGTAGACGCTGAAGGGCCTTCCCAGCAGCCGCTCGCCGCTCTCTTTCGGTCGGACCATAACGAACTGTCCCGGCAGGGGTTCGCCGAAGGCCCGGGGCAGACGTACCGTCATCACCAGATGCCCCTTCGCGATCTCCCAGTTGGAAATCACCCGGCCGTCCAGCAGCGCCTCTTTTTCAGGCATGACGCGGCACCTCGGAACAGAATTTCAGTTCGGCGGACATGATCAGTGCATCCTCCCCGGTATCGGAATAGTAAAATGGCCTTCGGTCCGTGACCCGCCAGCCGAACTTCTCGTAAAGTTTTCTGGCCGGGTCATTCGCCT
>MTKZ01007494.1_pt1 | contig 22219 bp, 13 predicted proteins | sample 1042781 | NCBI WGS metagenome assembly MTKZ01 (sample SAMN06212207, study PRJNA360539) | anaerobic digester metagenome | biome: Wastewater treatment plant; material: sludge; isolation source: anaerobic digester fed with sludge from wastewater treatment plant | place: Denmark: WWTP Viborg ... | reverse complement strand
CCAGCATGTTCTCGAGAAGATTTATTACCTGCTGCGAGTACTGGATGCTTGCCTCCGCAAAGGAGTCGTATTTATCCCTGTATTCTTCATCCTTCAGTAGGTGGAGCATGTACAGGATGTTAACCACCGGGCTTCTCAGGTCATGGGCGATCACGGAGAAAATTTTGTTCTTTAGCTGTATGGTGTCTGAGAGCTTCTTGTTCTGAACCGCTATTTTCATATTCTGTGCCTCAATCTCCTCCCTCCGGGCATTTATCTCCTGCGTCCTCTCATTCACTATAATCTCAAGGTTCCTGTTGATGTATTCAAGCTCCTTCTGAAGATTCTCCTTTTCAGTATAGGCTTTGACCCACTTATAAAGAAGCATGACGGCCTGGACGAAAACAAAGAAAACGAGAATGTAAGTCAGGATATAGCCTGACGGAATGGTTGCCCTGCCCAGAGAAACCCTTACATCGTGGATGGCAGCATATGATAACAGAAATATATTGGCGAAATAAATAAAGTCGATCTTGTTCTTCTTCAGCATCCCTCTTATGCTTCCGGCCAGTGAATAAATGATAAGGATAAGCAGCAGGGGATAGATCACGAAAGTCATGTGACTGAATACCCTCACAGGAAGGAATAGTGTAAGAACAAGTGCAACACTCAGAACCGCCGTTATCCCCCATGTCAATATCCTGAGTGAGCGCGAAGGATAAAGATTATTCGTAAACCAGAACCATCCTGCAAGTATCACATACAGACCCAGGTATTCAAACCTTACCGTCCAGTCCCAGCCTATATCGGTAAATGACTGGATGATGAAATTCGATGTGAAGAGGGGCCTCAGTGCAAGTCCTGTCGACGCTACGCTGAAGAAGAGCATCAGGTTGTCCCTGATGTAAATTATGTAAAAGAAGAAGAAAAGTATTGAGAATCCCAGAAGGAAGCCAAGTGTAGCCCAGTCGTAAGCCCAAGACAATGATACTTTTCGCTGCATTTCATTAAAGGTCCCTGCATGCATGGGCATCCAGAAGCCCCCGCGCCTGTGATGGAAATTCGCCACATTAATTATGATCTCGATAGAGTCGCGGTCGGGATTGAACCTGAAGAACTTCCTTTCATACAAGGGAACGGTTTCAGCTTCGGTTTTTCCGGGCTTGCCGTTACCCCCCATATAGATCCCGTTCAGAAAAATATCATACGATGAATCAAAAACAGGGATCTCGAAAGCCAGAGAGTTTCTGTATCCTTCCGGCAGCAGCAACAGAAGCCTGTAAGTGGCAAAACCCATTCCTGTCGTTTCGACAGAATCCTCAGGATAATCGGTCCAGTAGGAGGGGACCCTTCCGTAAAAGAGGGGTCCCGCTTTTCCTTCGATCCTGAAATCATCAGGGCTCAGCATCCTGTTCCAGTAAAACTCCCATTCTCCCTGAAGCCTGACAACAAACTTCTCAGAGGCTGTTTTCCTCAGATCGATAACACCTTTTTCGGCAACAGGTTCCCCATAGCCGGGAAATGAAACCGAAAATGAGAAGAGGAATATCAGGAAAAAGGATGCCTTAATTCTCATTTCAGTCCCCTGTTCTCAAGAAGAGCTTCTATTCCGGGTTCCTTACCCCTGAAGGATATATACATTTCAAGAGGATCGCGTGAGCCTCCCCGTGAAAGGATTTCTTTTTCGAACTTTTCAGCAACCTCTCTGTTGAAGATATCGCCCGTTTCCTTAAATGCCTGAAAAGCATCGGCATCAAGCATTTCGCTCCAGTAATAGCTGTAATATCCGGCAGCATACCCGCTGCTCCAGATGTGATTGAAATAGGTTGACCTGTATCTTGGTTTTATCTCGGGGATAAGTCCGTATTTGTCAAGCACGCTCTTTTCATAGGACCTGATGTCAGGCTCGGAAGCTTCGCTTATTGTATGATACTCCATGTCGAGAATAGCTGCCGCAAGGAATTCTACAGTAGTAAAACCGATATTGAACTTCCCTGCCCTGTCGAGTTTTTCAATAAGCTCGGCAGGGATGGTCTCACCGGTCTCGTAGTGTTTCGCATATACGTTCAGCACCTCAGGTTCAAGTACCCAGTGTTCCATAATCTGTGAAGGCAGTTCAACGAAATCACGCGGCACGGATGTACCCGAAACTCCCGGGTATGTTGAATTTGAAAGCAGCTGATGAAGTGCATGTCCAAACTCGTGGAAAAGTGTGCTGGCTTCATCGGGGGTAAGAAGAGAAGGTTTTCCCTCTGAGGGCGGTGTTGAGTTGGTTACCATAGTCACTACCGGGGTTATCATATTTCCGTCCCTGTCGCGGCTCTGGCCCCTGTATGCTCCGCACCACGCTCCCCCGCGCTTCGATGCCCTCGGATAGTTATCGATCATAAGTACTCCTATGTGCTTGTCATCGCGAGTAACTTCAAAGGTCACAACATCGGGATGATACTTTGGTATGTCATTTCTTTGTGTGAAGTTTAAATTGTAAAGGCGATTGGCTACATAGAACATTCCCTCAATCACGTTCTCAGTCCTGAAATATGGTCTGATCGCCTCGTCGTCAAGAGCATATTTTTCCTTTTTGATCTTTTCGGTATAATACCACCAGTCCCACGGCTCAAGCCTGAATCTGCCCCCTTCCCTGTTGATAATCTCCTGCTGGGCGGCAGCTTCTGCTTTTGCAACTGGCAGGGCAGCCTTCCAGATCTGTTCCAGGAAATCAAAAACTCTTTCCGGGGTCTTTGCCATGTTCCTCTCAAGTGCAAAATCAGCATAGGTATCGTAGCCAAGAAGTTTTGACCTTTCAACCCTCAGCCTGGCAATTTTGGAGATAATAGCTTTGTTGTCAAATTCATTGTCGTTGTCTCCTTTCATGAAATAGGCGGTGAAAAGCTGCTTCCTGAGATCGCGGTTTTCAGAATACTTGAGAAAGGGCTCCATTATCGGATACTGAATGGTGAAAACCCACTTCCCTGCCATCCCGAGTTTCTCTGCAGCATTGGCAGCCTGGGCAATTACACCTTCAGGAAGCCCTGCAATATCCTCTTTCTTATCAATCACAAGTTTGAAATTATTGGTCTCGGCAAGCAGATTCTGCCCGAATCGTACCGAAAGAGTCGAAAGCTCCTCATTGATGGTTCTCAGCTTATCCTTGTCCTCTGCTGACAGAAGAGCCCCGCTGCGGACAAATCCCTTGTAGGTGTCGTCAAGAACCTTCTTCTCCTCTTCGCTGAGGCCGAACTTTTCCATGTTGTCGTAGACCGACTTAACCTTCTGAAAAAGAGTGTCGTTAAGGCTAATGTCATCCCTGTGCTTTGATGACAGTGGGGCCATTTCAAGACTAATGGCCTGGAGCGAATCATTTGTATTGGCTGAATTCAGGGATCCGAAGATCCTGCTTACCTTGGTGAGGAGTTCGCCGCTGTATTCAAGTTCTTTTATGACATTGTCAAAAGTGGGCTCAGCGGTATTGGTTATGATTTTTCTTACGGTCTCCTTCTGATCTTCAAAAGCTTTCAGATAGGCAGGTTTGAAATCAGCAGCCTTTATAAGGTCAAAGGGCGGAACTCCAAACGGAGTATCGAATTCGTTGAGGAGCGGATTATCGCTCTTTGCCGTTTCTTTCTGCCGGCATGAAGCAACAAGAAGAAGAATGGCGACCATCAGTAATGCGGTTTTTTTCATCATATTATAATTTTGATTTTAATGGAATGATGCCTGCCTGTCGGCAGACAGGGAACCACACATGATTGAAAATAATATTTCTATGTGTTTGTGATTTTGATCAATCATATGGGTTTCATCAGTATCTAACTTTAATAATAATTTACTGCAACATTGTTTCCTGCTATTATAAAGGCAATCCCTGAACCTGGATGCTGCCATGCAACCTTAACGTATTCTGCAATTGACAGGAATACATTTCCGGGACACTGAAAACCAATTCTTTGAACAGGCAATATGCAAAGATTATAAAATCCTTTTTATTAAAGCTTAAATAAGCATTTTTTATTGATTTTCTTTTCCAGGAGCCATTAACTTTGGCCAGCAATGATGCTTTTTATCTCTTTATCGGGTGTGAATACCTTAATGATGCTGTCGCAAATCTGAAGGGTTAAATGACTTTTTTGCCAAATAATCAGGGACCTGCACAATTGAAAGACGATTTTTATGTTATCTTGGAAGAATTACTGAGACACACAAGATACTGATCATTAGAGGTAAAAAAAAAAGGAAAGATAGTTGGGAGTTATCTTTCCTTCATTAACCTAAACCTGATCGTAGAATTTGGCCGAACGGCCTGTAAAGAACGTTTTCAATATATAGACGCCCTGGAAAGGATTTTGTTGCATGGATTTATGTTAATCTTATGTTAATTTTTTAAAACATTTTCCTTAACATATTAATGTACTCTGAGTTTTATTAGTTACTTTCGTCCGGTAATTACTTATGTTACAGAATCTCAGATATCGTTTCATGATGCAGCGCCTCGGGCGGCGTCTTTATCACTGCCTTATGTTCTATTCGCTGTGATCTTTTTCCCGCTCACCGGAGCGGGAAATCTTCTGTTTTCTTAAACCCTCTTTTTTTCATCAGTATGTTCATTATATGAATGGATTGATTTTCAATATCAGACGGTATTCGATAAACGATGGTCCGGGGATCAGGGTAGCATTTTTCCTGAAAGGCTGCCCCCTGTCGTGCTGGTGGTGCCATAATCCAGAAGGAATTTCGCCCCTGCAGGAGTCAGTTGTGCTGACAAGAAGGCTTGGGGAAAGGGAGTTCCGTTCTGAGGAGCCGGCAGGTAAATACTATTCTGCCGACGATCTCATCAGTATTGCTGAAAAAGACAGGGTGTTCATACAGGAATCTGGAGGTGGTGTAACCTTTACAGGAGGAGAACCATTGCTGCAGCCGGAATTTCTTCTTGAAAGCCTGAAATCTTTCAGAATTGCGGGTTTTCATACCGCGGTCGATACATCGGGATATGCACCTGCAGAATGCATCATGGAAATACTGCCCTTTACCGACCTTTTCCTTTTCGACATAAAACATCCGCGGGAAAATGATCATTTAAGATTTACCGGTGTAACGAATACCGGTATTACCGATAATCTTGCAATGATACTGAGGAATCGAAAGGACGTGTGGATAAGAATACCGGTAATACCCGGTATAAATGATGATATGGCCGTACTTGAGGAAATGCGGGAAATGATCCTGAGACTCAGATGCGAAAACCTCAGAAGGATAAGCCTCCTTCCTTTTCACAGAATCGGACGGTCGAAATACAGAACCTTCGGTCTCGAGTACAAAATGGATGATACGGCAGTACCCTCACCTGAAAGAATGAGGGAACTGGCGGAATTCTTTGCCGGAACAGGGATTTATGTAAGAACAGGAGCGTGAGATAATATGTTGAAATAGATGAGCTTGTCGTGGTAAAAAAACATCTGAAATGAATGGCAGTTAAATGAAGACGAAAAGGGATATTTTGGCGACAAAAGTCATAAGGTAGTCGTTGTAATCAGGGATAGAGCCATCCGGATTAAACCGGTTTGCAAAAGAATGGTGAAAAAGAAAATACATATTAAAATGATATTATCAGAAAGAGTAAAGAAACTTCGTTCAGAGAGCCTGAATGCGCCTGAGACAATTTCAGCGGAACGGGCAAGGCTCATTACAAGTTTTTACAGAAGTGGCGATGCACGGGAATTGTCAGCTCCTGTAAAAAGAGCCATGGCTTTCGAATACCTGCTCAGGAACAAAGAGCTCTGCATAAACGAAGGTGAACTGATAGTGGGAGAGAGAGGGCCCGCTCCAAAAGCTACTCCCACTTATCCCGAGATATGCCTTCATTCGCTGAAGGACCTAGAGATTCTGAACTCCAGACCGAAAGTCTCATTCAGGGTTGATGAAGAAGTCAGAAGGATATATGAGGACGAGATTATCCCCTTCTGGAAGGGCAGGAGCAACCGCGACAGGGTAATGTCCTTCATGACTGAAGAATGGCTCACAGCATACAATGCAGGTGTGTTTACAGAGTTTCAGGAACAGAGAGCTCCGGGGCATACTGTGCTCGGATACAAAATGTTCAGAAAGGGATTTCTTCAGCTGAAGGATGAGATAAAGGAGAGTCTTTCACATCTGGATTATTTCAGCGACATGGAGGCTTTCGACAAGGCTGAGGAACTGAAGGCAATGCAAATAGCCTGCGATGCGATAATTATGTATGCTGAACGGCATGCAGAAAGACTGACCCTTTTGGCTTCAGAGGAAACTGATCCAGTCCGCAGGCAGGAACTCCGCGACATGGCTGCAATCTGCAGAAAGGTTCCGGCAAATCCTCCCGAAACGGTCCATGAGATGCTTCAGCACTACTGGTTCATTCACCTGGGCGTCATAACTGAACTTAATCCATGGGATTCATTCAATCCGGGAAGGCTCGATCAGCATCTGTGGCCTGTCTACAGAAGGGAGAAGGAACTGGGAACCCTGTCTGATGAGAAGCTTTTTGACCTTCTGGGATGCTTCTGGGTGAAATTCAACAATCATCCCTCTCCTCCCAAAATGGGTGTCACGGCAAGTGAAAGCAATACCTATACCGACTTCTGTCTTATTAATCTCGGAGGTGTCAGGGAGGATGGCTCGGATGCGGTAAATGATATGTCGTACATACTCCTCGATGTGATCAGGGAGATGAGGATTCTTCAGCCAAGTTCCATGGTCCAGATAAGCAGGAAGAGTCCCGACAGATTCATTCATAAGGCTCTTGACATTATCCGCACCGGATTCGGACAGCCCTCATGCTTCAATACCGAAGCCATAATCCAGGAACTTCTGCGCCAGGGGAAGAGCATTGCCGATGCACGGAACGGAGGAGCCTCGGGATGCGTTGAGACAGGAGCTTTCGGTACCGAAGCCTATTGGCTGACAGGTTATTTCAACCTTGTGAAAATTCTCGAGCTGACCCTTAACAACGGTTTCGACCGGCGTACGGGGAAACAGGTCGGATTGCAGACAGGTTCACCGGCCGTTTTCAGGACCTTTGATGATCTCATCGGGGCATTCAGAAGGCAGGTGAATTACTTCGCAGATATAAAGATCAGAGGCAATAATGTGATCAGCAGGATTTTTGAAAAGTGGCTGCCTGTACCCTTCCTTTCGCTTCTGGTGGAGGATTGCATAAAGAACGGAAAGGATTACAACTGCGGAGGAACTCGCTACAATACAACTTATATTCAGGGAGTAGGCCTTGGAAGCATCACTGACATGCTCACATCGATACGCTATAATATCTACGACAAAGGCAGATACAGCTGGAATGAGATACTGGCTGCAATAGAAGCAGACTTTGAGGGATATGATGAGTTAAGATATGATCTTGTTTACAACACTCCCAAATACGGAAATGATGATGACTATGCCGATCAGCAGGCCGTTACGGTATTTGAGATATACTACGATGCTGTAAACGGCCGTCCGGCTTCACGTGGCGGTGTTCACAGGATAAATTTGCTTCCAACGACCTCTCATGTCTATTTCGGCAGCGTCACAGGTGCAGGTGCTGACGGACGAAAGGCTTTCACTCCACTCTCGGAAGGCATTTCTCCTTTCCAGGGGGCCGACAGCCAGGGACCGACAGCTGTTATAAGATCGGCATCAAGGATCGATCATCTTCGTACAGGAGGCACTCTGTTGAACCAGAAATTCTCGCCTCAGTTTTTTGAAGATGAAGACAGTTACAGGAACCTTACGGCTCTGATAAGGGGTTATTTCAGCCTCGATGGTCACCATATACAGTTCAACGTAGTTAATGCCGAAACACTGCGTGAAGCCCAGAAACATCCTGAACTGCACCGCGATCTGATCGTCAGGGTGGCAGGATACAGCGATTACTTCAATGACCTGGGTGAGGATCTCCAGAATGAAATTATCCGGAGGACAGAACACGGTGAAATGTGAGGTTATTCCTTAATCCTGCGGCACAAAGGCTTCGCCTGTTCCGGACAGGTTAATTTGAATGTCCCGTACCGCGGAGAGGTTCCATCAATGATAGGATGAAAGCCAATCGATTCAATCATTCGTACCGCGGAGCGGTTCCATAAGGTCATATTGTGTTGAAAAAAAATCCCCTCCATCAGCCCTTTGACCGATGGAGGGGACAATAATGCAGTTATCGTATAAAAAACTATTTCTTCTTATCCTTCACCTCATTGAACATCGCTGTTGCCGTGGCAACGATTCCTCCGACATCGGCTAGATTTGAAGGAAGGATTATGGTATTGTTCTGTTTTGCAAGATTTGCAAAGCCCGCCAGGTACTGTTCCGCTACCCTGAGGTTAACAGCATTAAGCCCGTTTTCCTCGGATATTGCCGTCGCAATGGCTCTCAGTCCGTTAGCTGTAGCAGTAGCTACCTGCTCAATCTCAGAGGCACGTCCTGCCGCTTCATTGATCCTCTTCTGCTTTTCACCTTCCGACCTGAGAATGAATTCCTGCTTGTCACCATCTGCAACGTTTATCTTTGCCTGCCTGGTCCCTTCCGATTCAGCAATGATGGCTCTTTTTTCCCTTTCAGCCCTCATCTGCTTTTCCATGGCATCCTTTATACTCTGAGGCGGAAAGATGTTCTTTACCTCGTAGCGTGTTACCTTTACGCCCCATGGTTCACTGGCTTTGTCGACGGCATCAACAATTGTTGCATTAATCGATTCCCTCTCCTCGAATGTACGGTCAAGCTCAAGCTTCCCGATGACACTTCTCATCGTGGTCTGGGCTATCTGGATGGATGCGAACCTGTAATTGTCGATACCATACGCTGCTTTCTGAGGATCGAGTACCTGCAGGTACAGAATTCCGTCAACCTCAACTGCAATGTTGTCGCGTGTAATACAGATCTGGGATGCAACATCTATTGCCTGCTCCTTCAGTGTAAGCCTGTATCTTATCTTGTCAACAAAGGGTATAAGAATCTGGAAACCGGCTGTAAATGTTGCCCTGTATTTTCCAAGCCGCTCAACGATGACGGCGGTTCGCTGCGGAATAACCTTAACCATCGATGAGATAAGTATAAAGGCCAGTAAGATTATTCCGATAAGGATAAATGTGGTGCTCGAGGCAGAAGCTGCAAATGTTGTTAAAACAGTCATGTTTATTGATTTATTGGTTCTACAAATAATTTGAAACTATCTTTACTCTTGATAATGACTCTCTGTCCTTCAGAAATAACCGATGTTGATTCAGCTTTCCATGTAGTTCCCTTGAATTCAACCCTGCCATTCTTTCCGGGCGCCAGGTCAGTAAGTGCAACAGCCTCCCTGCCCGTAAATTCATCCTCAACTTTCTCCGAGAGTTTTTCATTGCTGTAAAAGAATTTTTTCTGAATCATCTTGCGGAGGAGAAGAAGTGAAAGAACCGAGGTAACGGCAAAAACTATTGCCTGCAAATTGATACCCGGATTGGCAACCAGGCACAGTAGAGCCGTTATCCAGGCTCCCACTCCGAAGAAGAAGATCACAAAGCCCGGAAGTACCAGTTCAAGCAGGAAAAGCAGCAGACCAATAATAAACCATATCAGTTCAGGTCTGGAAAAAATGGATGTGCTCATGTTTGATTTTTAAATTTAATGTTAAGGTTCAGTTTATGTTTTGGATCTAAATTAGATGCAATCGCCTCCTGATTCTTTTGAGATATATGTTGAGTAAAGATACAATAAAATCAATTACTTCTTATGAGCAGTACCTTATAATGAATCTTCCCCGGATAATCGAAATCCGGACTTTTCTTAGAGGGATATTCATATTTTTTTCGTATATTATACCCTGCCGGAAAAATCATTCAGAGTTCTTTACAATTTTGAGTTTTACAGACATGAGCCTGAGCACGGTTCATTACTGACAATAAATAAAAAATCCGTCGGTAATTAATAACTGAAAGGAGAAATGCAACATGGAAAAGTTCTTCGATTATTTTGATGAGCGGTACCGTAAATCGGTATTGAGCGGCCCGGCATCTGATGACGGACCCGTGATAACCATCTCAAGGCTTACAGGCTGCGATGCCAGAGAGATCGCTTCCGACGTGGTCGACAAAATGAACCTGAAAAAAGGATCAATGAACTGGAAATGGGTCGACAAGGATATCATATATTCTATTGCCAGGGAGCTGAATATCGACACGCAGAGGATAGAGAACTACTATCAGGGATTTAAACTTACAGATCTGTCGGAGATGATTATGGCATTCTCCGGAGGTTTTGTAAGTGACCTGAGGGTTAAGAAGGCCATAAAGGATGTAGTGCTTTCCATATGCAAGGAAGGCAATGTTGTGATAGTTGGAAGAGGCGGTGTTTCAATAGCCCAGGGTATAAAGGATGCTCTTCACGTAAGACTGGTTGCCCCTCACGGATGGAGGACCGAAAACGTAATGAGAAAAAAGGAAATGGACCAGCAGACAGCCATGAAATACATTAAGGATACTGACGAAAAAAGAAATGACCTGATCCAAACCTTTCTGGATAAGAAAACAAAGGATCTCGACAGTCTCTTCGATGTAACGCTGAGCAGGGAGGCATTCAGCGTTCACGATACGGCAGACCTTATCGTTTCATTGTATGAAAAGAAAGTGGCGGCACGAATGGCCGAAAGACAGAGGATGAAAACCGTCTTCTAGAATTCGCTTAATTCCCCTATGTGTTTAATATGTACACTGAGCCTTTTATCAAGGCTCTTTTTATATGCATCCCAGTCAGTTACAGGCCGGCGAGCCACACCCGTATCAATCGCCGCTTTTGCCACGCATGATGCTATGCACGAAATAAGTCTGGGATCAAGTGGTTTTGGAATTATATAGTCCTTTCCAAATGAGAGGCTTTCTATGTTGTAGGCTCTCAGAACTTCTTCTGGGACAGGCTCCTTCGCAAGGCAAGCAAGAGCACGTGAGGCGGCAAGCTTCATCTCCTCATTAATCGAGGTAGCCCTTACATCGAGAGCTCCTCTGAAAATGAAAGGAAATCCAAGTACATTGTTTATCTGATTAGGATAGTCGGAACGGCCCGTTGCAAAAATAAGGTCATCCCTTGTAGCCATAGCGTCCTCGTATGTAATTTCCGGATCGGGATTAGCCATTGCAAAAACAACCGGTTTATCAGCCATCGAAGCGAGCATCTCTTTCGTAAGAACGTTGGCGGCCGATAAGCCAAGGAAAATGTCCGCACCACTAACAGCCTCGGCAAGGGTGGAAATATCCCTGTCGGTCACGAACTCCTCCTTGTATTTGTTGAGATCCTTCCTTTTGCTGTTTACAACACCCCTGCTGTCGGTCATAACAATATTCTCCTTCCTTATTCCAAGCGCCACATAGAGTCTTGAACATGAAATAGCGGCAGCTCCTGCCCCGCATACAACAAGTTTTACATCTTCAATGGCCTTCCCGGTAATCTCAAGGGCGTTAATCAGACCTGCTCCGGATATAATAGCAGTGCCATGCTGGTCATCATGAAAGACAGGGATGTCGAGCATGCTCCTCAGCCTTGCTTCTACTTCAAAACACTCAGGAGCCTTGATATCTTCCAGATTGATCCCCCCGAAAGTCGGAGCGAGTCTCGCTATTGTCTCAACAAGCTTGTCAGTGTCTTTCTCATCGATTTCAATATCAAAAACATCAATGTCGGCAAATACCTTGAAAAGAAGGCCCTTGCCCTCCATCACCGGCTTTCCCGCCAGAGCCCCGATGTCGCCCAGTCCGAGAACGGCGGTCCCGTTGGAGATAACCCCGACAAGATTTCCCTTTGCAGTGTAACTGTAAGCATCTTCGGGCGTTTTTTCAATTTCCTTGCAGGGGTAGGCTACCCCCGGTGTGTAGGCAAGACTCAGATCATATTGGGTGCAATACGGTTTTGTAGGTATCACCTCTACCTTTCCATGACGGCCTCTGCTGTGATATATAAGGGCATCCTCCCTGGTTACTTTTGGCATGGGTTGTTAATTTATTAACGCTAATTTACTATTATTTTACCGGATATTGTGTGCAGAACCTGACTTAAAAATCGCTGCCATTGCGATAATTCCATGCCTTAATCCGGTAAAAAGGAAAAGTATGATACAGGCAGGCCGGATGTCCCCGGAAAGTATCAGGCCTGATCTTTCTTTTATCGTCAGACGGACCTGCGGGCATTTTTCTTTTTACAATTATTTTTTGCATTACCGACAAAATTCAATACTTTCAGCATCGGTTTTTAAAGACATTATCAAATTATTTTCACTTTATCATGAAGAAGAATATCGCAATAGGTGCAGATATCGGGGGAAGCCATATTAGCTGTGCAGCTGTCAATCTCGATTCACTTGAAATAATAAATGGATCACGTACTGAGATGGCAGTCAACAACAAGGCAGAAGCATCGGAAATAATTGGAGTATGGAGCAGGGCATTAATGGATTCTATTGCCACAATCCCTTCTGATTCCCTTAAGGGTGTAGGCTTCGGGATGCCTGGCCCCTTTGATTATGTGAAAGGAATAAGCTACATAAAGGGTGTTGCCAAATATGAAAAATTATACGGTTGCAATGTGGCCGAATCAATAGCTGAACGCCTCGGCTTCGAAAACGGATTCCCCGTACGTTTTATGAACGATGTCTCGGTATTTGCTGTCGGAGAAGCCCTAGTTGGAAAAGCCGCCGGGAAGGAAAGATCGATGTCGGTAACCCTTGGCACAGGATTTGGATCAGCATTCATTGCCGGAACCATACCTGTGGTCGACGGACCTGAAGTTCCAAAACTCGGTTGCGTTTATCATCTTCCTTACGGGGATAATATTGCTGATGACTATTTCTCGACCAGATGGTTTACAGGTCAGTTTAAGAAGATCAGCGGCAGGGAGATAAGCGGAGTAAGGGAACTGGCCGGACTGGCACAGTCTGATGAAAACGTAATGGATCTCTTCCGTAACTTCGGGATAGACCTTGGCATCTTTCTGGCTCCCTGGCTTAACAGGTTCAGAGCCGAGATAGTGGTTGTGGGAGGCAATATTTCACATGCCTATAACTTGTTCGGAGATCATTTTGAGAAGAGTCTCAGGGACAATGACTGCACCTGCAGGGTAGCACTTTCTGAACTAAAGGAAGATGCTGCCTTTATCGGTGCTGCATATCTACTCGATGATAAATTCTGGATTGATATTCAGCATGCATTGCCTCTGATGTAATTCATAATTGCAGTTGATCCTGCAAAGCCTTGATTCCTTATTATTTAATTCATATTGATCTCCGGTTCTTGACTTAAAAAGAGCCTGGAATCATTTTTAGAGATTATTCAGGATAAGAATTTTAAACCTGTAAATATGCCTTTCAAACAGGTATTCTTCTGTTTGTAATTTCATTATAAAATTGCAAATTGCAGATTATTGTTTTCCGCTTAAACCGGATCCGTATATTTTACTCCTCACTGTTAAACAAAGGGGAATACAGCACTATAACGAAACGAATCTTTTTTTGAAACCCGTATGGTTGATCTCAGACGCAAACACGCAAAGATTAAAAATTATACAATCAGGCTCGCGGGCCAGACATAGTTAACCATGATGTACGGTTTAATGTTTGCCGGAAGGCAGGTATCAGACCATTAATAATAAATTATTTACTGATGAAAAAAGAAAAACTGGGCAGGCGCGATTTTCTCATTAAGGGATCTGCTGCTGCACTTGCTTTTACAATTGTTCCTCGTCATGTCCTTGGTGGTCAGGGCTATACTGCTCCGAGTAACCAGCTGACAAAGGGTATTATCGGCGTCGGCGGTATGGGACGCGGCCATTTTGAGTATGAAGGAACCAGGTTACTGGCAGTATGCGATGTGGATAAGAATCACCTTGACCAGGCCGTTGCCCTGGCGGGAGGAAAAATATCCGGATATCATGATTTCAGGGAACTTCTCGCCCGCCAGGATATCGACGTGGTTCATATTGCAACACCTCCCCACTGGCATGGAATAATGTCGAAGATGGCTGCCGAATCGGGCCATGATGTATGGTGTGAGAAACCGATGACACGCACAATAGGGGAAGGGATAAAAGTTGTAGAGGCTATTCAGAAAACCGGACGGATGTTCAGACTTAACACATGGTTCAGGTTCAAGGATCAGTTCTATGGTCTCGGCACAACGGTGAAACCGTTAAAGAAACTCGTCGACAGCGGAGTTCTCGGATGGCCTCTAAAGGTAACTGTAAGCGGTATAACAGGTTACGACTGGAAATTCTACTGGAGCGGCCTTCATAACCTCAAACCCGAACCGGTTCCTGCTGAACTCGACTATGAATTGTGGCTCGGACCTGCTCCATATAAACCTTATAACCCCGAAAGGGTTCATTCAAAATTCAGGGGATACTGGGATTATGACGGAGGAGGACTTGGCGATATGGGTCAGCACTACATCGATCCTGTCCAGTATATGCTCGGCAAGGATGATACCGGACCCGTTTCAGTCGAGATTGACGCCCCTCAGCAGCATTATGATGCTGTAGGTTCGTGGAGAAGAATAACCTATACCTACGCAGACGGATGCCAGATAATCCTCGACGGTGAAAACCGCGACACGGACGCAGCCTATATTGAAGGCCCCGGAGGAAAGGTTTATAAGGGATTCCGATCCACAATAAAGGACCTCCGGAGTTTCATAAACTCTCTTCCGGATCCTGAACCTCAGATAACGACATTTTCCGAATCGGTCCTGACAAGAAAAAGATTCGCACTGAACGAATCCAACGGCCACAGGTCATGTTCAATAGTCAACCTTGGCATCATAGCACTGCGTCTGGGAAGAAATCTTAAATATGATCCGGTAAATCAAAGGTTTATTGATGATGACGGGGCTAACAGGCTGATTGACCAGCCGATGAGGGGACCATGGAGGATCTGATCCCGGTAATATATGAGAAAAGGAATGTCGGATTTGCCATGAAAGAATGGTATACTTCATTCCAGGTCAACAATAACAAAAGAAAATATGTCTTTACCTGCCTGAAAAAATGCAGGCACAGAACCAGAAAATAAAAACAATCTACAAATGAAAATCAGTAAAATATCAGTTCTCTTAATGTCTCTCCTTCTTGCTGCAGGAAGTGCATTTTCCCAGGACAAAAGGACCATGGAGACCAGGGTAGCCGACCTTCTTGCACAGCTGCCTGCGAACGACCTGAAATATACAGATAAGCTGATGGGCGACATACTGGCCCTGGGAGAAGAAGGATTAAATCTGGTATGCAGCCAGATAATTCCTGCCGGGACCGGAGACGATACCAGGGCACGATTCGCGGTTGAGAGCCTTTCCCGTTTTCTTTCGCAGAAGGGCAGGGAAACAGAAAAGAGTCTGTGGGAAAAAATATGCATTGGATTTGCCACCGGGCAGAAAGACAACGGAGTAAGGGACTTTTTTATGAAGCAGTTGCAGATAATCGGAGGGGAGGCAACTGTTGAGGCCCTGAAGACTTATCTGGCCGACAGGGAAATGTGCAGTCCTGCTCTTGCTGCAATTTTGTCGGCAGGGGGAAAGAAAGCGGAGACAGCCCTTGCAGAATCGCTAAGTAACAGGGAGCTTCCCTGCCCCGCGGCAGTAATGAACGCGCTTGCCGTTATGAAGTCTCAACTGGCTGTCAATGATTATATTGTCTGGGCTCAGGATGTCGATGTCAACACAAAGGGTGCAGCCCTTAACGCCCTTGCTCATAGTGCAAGCCCTCTTGCCTATCCTGTCCTCGCCAAAGCCGCGAAGGACGTGTTGTACCGTTGGGATGTCGCTGGAGCTTCGTCGGCATTTTTGAACTATGCCGAAAATATCGGACGCATCGGTGATCTCAAAACAATGGACAGGATCACTAAGCTTTTTATGGCAAAATGCAAGGATAAGCTAACCGTCCAGAATAAGTCGCAGGCTTTGAAAACCTATGTCAGCTTTCACGGGACTGACGCGGCAAAAGTTCTGTTAAAGGCAGCTGAAAATGACGACAGGACATACAGAAACGCTGCCTACCAGGCCTCAATGGCGATTCCCGGAAATGCAATGGTTCCGCAGTGGATAGCTTATTTCCCCAAAGCAAGGGCTGAAGCAAAACCCGAGATAATTAATATGCTCGGCATTACAGCCGATCCTGCTGCACTGCCTATTATCACCGCCTCATTGTCCGATCCCGGCCAGAAGGTCAGAGCGGAGGCTGCGGCAGCTCTCGCTGCTGTTAAAGGAGCTGAAGCTGCCCCGGCATTGATTGAATATCTTGGAAATTCAACTGACCCTGCTGATCTCGATGCTGCCAAGGCAGCCTTGATGTCAGTATCGGGAAACCCCGAGATCGCTTTGCTCAAACCACTTCTTAAAAATGGATCCCCTTCAGCAGTCAGAAGCGCAGTTGAACTTATTGCATGGAACATGGACAGTGGAAATTTCAGTGAAGTACTGCCGCTGACAGCTTCATCTGATGAAGGAGTAAAAGATGCAGCATTCAGGGCCCTTCCTGCCCTTGCAGGGAACGGTGACCAGGATGACCTTATCAGACTGCTTGAATCAGCATCTGATAAAGATAACATTGCAAACCTTCAGGATGCTCTGGCGAACGCTGCCCTGCTAACGTCTGATCCTGAAAAAAGATCAGGAACAATTCTGAAAGCCCTGCAAGAGAGCAGCTCAAAGGAAAAATTAATACCTGTTCTGGCAAAAACAGGAGGAAGAGAGGCTCTTAACACTGTACTGAAGGAGTTCGAAAACGGCGGACCGGCCATGAGGGATGTGTGCTTTGCCGCCCTCAGCTCCTGGCTCGATCACACGGCTTCCTCAGCGCTTTATCAGATTTGTGCGTCAGGCAACAAGACATATGAGGATCCTGCCTTCAGGGGATATGTCAGGCAGATACGTACGGCTCCATTGACTGACGAGCAGAAGCTTCTGCTTTACAGGAAGATAATGCCCTACGCTCTGAGCGCCGGACGAAAGAACCAGATAATTTCTGAAATCGGAAGACTCAAGACCTACCAGTCGCTATTCTTTGTTGCAAATTACCTCGACGATCCGGAAACATCAGCTGAAGCCGCCTCGGCCGCAATGAAGATTGCTCTGCCATCATCGGACTCCAGAACCGGAATGTACGGCATCCTTGTACGCGAAATACTTGAAAAATCAGCTCCGAAGCTCAGCGGCCCGGAAAGTGAGTACAACAGGGAAATGGTGAACAAATACCTTGCAGGGATGAATGCCGGCGAAGGATTCAGGCCGATGTTCAATGGCAGGGATCTTTCAGGCTGGCAGGGACTTGTCGAGAACCCCGTGGCAAGGGCAAGGATGAGGAGAGTTGACCTTGAAAGAAAACAGGCAGAGGCAAACGTTCTCGTACCTGCCAACTGGAGCGTGAAGGACGGTTGCATAGTCTTCAACGGAAAAGGCAATAACCTCTGCTCAGTTACCGAATATGGAGATTTCGAGCTTCTTGTCGACTGGAAAATTACCAAAGACGGCGACAGCGGCATTTATCTCAGGGGAACACCACAGGTGCAGATCTGGGATACATCAAGAACTGATGTCGGAGCCCAGGTAGGCTCGGGTGGTCTTTACAATAACCAGGTAAATCCCTCAAAACCGCTTAAGGTCGCTGATAATCCAGTAGGAGACTGGAATACTTTCAGGATAATGATGACAGGGGAGAAGGTTTCGGTATGGCTGAACGGGGAGCTCGTGGTAGATAATGTTACAATGGAAAACTACTGGGACCGTAAAATACCGATCTTCCCGAAAGGACCTGTCGAGCTTCAGGCTCATGGAACTGACCTTGCCTTCAGGGATATTTACATAAGGGAGATAAGCGACAGGGAGTATAACCTTACCCCTGAGGAAAAAACAGAAGGCTTCGTCGCTCTTTTTAACGGAAGGAACCTCGATAACTGGGTCGGCAACAAGCAATCGTACGTCGTGGAAGACGGAATGATAGTGATCAGGCCTGAGAACACCAGCGGAGGGAACCTGTACACCGAAAAGGAATATTCCGATTTCACCTTCAGATTTGAATTCCTCCTTACTCCTGCAGCTAACAACGGACTGGGTATAAGAACCCCGCTCGAAGGAGACGCCGCGTATGTCGGAATGGAACTACAGATCCTCGACAATACCGCGGATGTCTATGCAAAACTCCAGCCATATCAATACCATGGATCAGTATACGGTGTTATTCCTGCCAAAAGAGGCTATCTCAAACCCCTCGGCGAATGGAATACCCAGGAAGTTGATGTCCGGGGAACCAGGATTAAGATTACACTCAACGGGACCGTTATTGTTGACGGTGACATTGCGGAAGCAAGGGATAAGGGTACTATGGACCATCTTGATCACCCGGGTCTGAAGAACACAACCGGACATATTGGCTTTCTGGGTCACGGTTCAGTTGTTCAGTTCCGGAATATACGGATTAAGGACCTCAGCCCGGCCAAATAGTGCCGGAGGGTACCGCTTCTGCCGGGAGCCAGCAGTGTTGACAGACGATTTCTGGAAATGGGAGAAACACGGATTCCCGTAAGGATAGTATTTTAAGCTTTATTACATATGAAATTTAGAACCTTAGCCCTTCTTCTGATTTTTGCCGGAATGATTTCCTGCACAAATAATGAACCTCCCCGGCCATTCGGACCTCTTCCTTCCGAAAGACAGCTTGCCTGGCACGAACTGGAGTATTACATGTTCGTCCATTTTACTGTTAATACTTTCACAGATAAGGAATGGGGATACGGCGACGAAGATCCTGCGATATTCAATCCTTCCGGGCTCGATTGCCGGCAGTGGGCGAAGGTGGCAAGGGACGCAGGAATGAAAGGTATAATTATCACTGCAAAGCATCATGACGGATTCTGCCTCTGGCCCTCTGAATTCACCAGCCACTCGGTTAAATCATCGCCGTGGAAGGATGGAAACGGAGATGTCCTTAAAGAACTTAGGCAGGCTTGTGATGAGTACGGTCTGAAGATGGGTGTCTACCTTTCTCCGTGGGACAGGAACTCTGCTGTGTACGGAACACCTGATTACCTTGTGTACTACAGGGCCCAGCTGAAAGAACTCCTTACAGGCTACGGTGATATTTTCGAAGTCTGGTTCGACGGCGCAAACGGCGGAGACGGATATTACGGAGGTGCAAGGGAGACCCGCCGGATAGACAACAGAACATACTATGACTGGACCAACACACACACGATTGTAAGGGAACTGCAGCCTGATGCCGTAATGTTCAGCGACGCCGGTCCGGATGTCCGTTGGGTTGGAAATGAAAGGGGAATGGGAAGCCTTACCAACTGGTGCCTCCTAAAAAAAGATGAAATGTATCCGGGAGGCGATTTCGCAAAAATTCTCGGCGAGGGACACGAAGATGGCAATTACTGGGTACCCGCCGAGGTTGATGTTTCTATACGCAGGGGATGGTTTTACCACGAATCGCAGGACTCACTGGTGCGAAGCCCTGAAAACCTGCTGGAACTCTATTATTCCTCGGTCGGAAGGAACAGCAACCTTCTCCTGAATGTGCCGCCCGACAGAAGAGGGCTGCTCCATGAAAAAGATGTTGAATCGCTTCTTAAATTCAGGGAACTCAGAGAGAAAGAATTTACCATTGAACTTGCCAAAGGCAAGAATGCAACTTCCGACATCCGCAGGAGCAGAAAATTCGGGGCCAGGAACGTTACAGACGGCGATCCGTCAACATTCTGGTCAGCGCCCGACAATGTTACGACAGGAAGTATAACCATAGATCTTGGCAGTGAGACTGAAGTCAACAGGATCGTAATCCAGGAAAATATCCGCCTGGGCCAGCGCGTTCAGGAATTCACAGTTGAGGCCCTTGAGGGGGACGAATGGATCAAAATCATCGACGGAACAACAATAGGTTACAAGATAATCCGCAGATTCCCTGCTGTTACGATATCGAAGATCAGAGTGTCCTTTACAAGGGCCTTAGCCTGTCCGGTAATTTCTGAAATCGGCTTGTACCGGGCACCCGGAGAATGAGGGATGAGAGCTGCCTGACAAGAGCAAAAAAACTCATCCAGACAAGGATTCAGGAGCTGGCTGCGTCTTTTCTCCTTTTCTATTCTTTTACAGGAACACCAATAGTCTGCGAAAGAATTATTGCCTGATTGGACCTTAGACCCATTTCGGGTGCAAGCTTATCCCTGGGCACAAGGCCTCTTATGACGCATCCCAGGTCAAGCGAAGCACAGCAGAGGTAGACATTCTGAGCAATGAATCCTGTGTTTGCATAGGACGAGAGCAGTTCGGCCTCTTTTATCTCTTCCCCTTCCTTCTTGTTCATTTTGCCCATGTCGGCAACATAAACAAGGTTTACCGGAGCAGTAGCAACGAAATCCTGTGTTCCGCAGACCGCTCTGATGTCGCGGTTATGGATCTGTTTAAGACCATGTGCTTCTGCATCATAAAGATAGAGGCCTGATGCCATAACGACATACATGTCTATTTCCTGAACATTTCTCGAAGATGGTGCTGTCCGTTTCTTGTCTGCCGCCCTGTTGTATCCCCAGGCAGCCCAGAGAATATCGGATAATTGCCTGGCCGAAAGGGCTTCGGTTGTGAAGGTCCTGGTTGTCTGTCTTTCGTTTAGCGCCTGCATCAGAGGCTTTCCTCCCGTCTTGTCGGGAGCAGGAAGTGCAATGTCCTGGGCACCCGAAAAAAAGAACAGGGAATTTACCATAAGGAAACTGATTAAAAAGGCTGTTTTCATATTTCTTCGGATTAGTCTTTTTTGAACATCCTTGCTATCTTGAGAGCATTAGAGATTCTTGTTGTGAGACCTGCCCAGTCTTTTTTCTGGATTAGCTCCTTTATTATCAGGTTTGAACCTATCCCGACACACGTTGCACCCGACTCAAACCACTGCCTGAGATTATCCACCGTGGGTTCGACGCCTCCTGTCGGCATAAGGTTCGACCAGGGGCATGGACCTTTGAGAGCCTTGATGAAATCGGGACCGCCGACAGACAATCCGGGAAATATCTTAATGAATTCGGCGCCGAGCTCTTCGGCATTGTTGACCTCTGACACTGACCCGCAACCAGGGATCCAGAGTATCTTTCTGCGATTACAAACCTTTGCCATTTCAGGATTAAAAACAGGGGAGACAATAAAATTGGCTCCAAGCTGAATGTAAAGTGAAGCCGTCCCCTGATCGACAACCGAACCGACTCCCATAATAAGATCAGGCATCTCCTTCTCTGCCCATTTGTTAAGATCGCTGAAAAGCTCATGGGCAAAATCGCCACGGTTCGTAAATTCAAAGATCCTTATTCCTCCTTCATAACACGCTTTTATAACATTGCGGCATACAACCGGGTCCTTGTGATAAAAGATCGGAATGATGCCTGCATCAAGCATTTTTACAATAACATCAATTCTGGTAAATCTGGCCATTTTTTTCAGTATTTCTACAAATGTATCCAAAAATCACAAATCACAAATCACAAATCACAAATCACAAATCACCAATATGCATTCTTTCAATAAATCTTTATCTTAGCCGGTAACATTCGTAGTATGGCCCTGAACTATATCTGGATTGCTTTCTTCCTTATCGGATTTCTGGTTGCGCTGTTTCAGCTGATCTTCGCCGGAAACACCGAAATCTTCAATGAGATAATGAACTCCACCTTTTCGAGCGCGAAAACCGGATTTGAGATCTCCCTCGGACTTACGGGAGCTCTGACGCTCTGGATGGGCCTGATGAAAGTAGGAGAGAAGGGAGGTGTTGTCGCGATGCTCGGAAAACTCTTCGGCCCTTTCTTTGAGCGGCTTTTTCCGGAACTGCCCAAAGGACATCCCGCTTACGGTTCAATGATACTGAATTTCTCAGCCAACATGCTGGGCCTCGACAACGCCGCAACGCCGATGGGCCTGAAAGCCATGAAGGAATTGCAGGAGTCAAACCAAAAAAAGGATACGGCATCGAATGCACAGATAATGTTCCTGGTTCTTAATGCTTCGGGCCTGACAATAATACCGGTAAGCATTATGGTGTACCGTACCCAGCTGGGTGCTGCCAATCCTGCAGACATCTTCATCCCTATCCTTATTGCAACATATGTCGCAACACTTGTCGCTCTTATAAGTGTTGCCATAGTCCAGAAAATAAACCTTTTCGACAGGATCATCTTTGCTTACCTGGGCGGACTTACAGCGATAATAGCAGGGATCATTATTTATTTCACATCCCTTCC
>MTKZ01003416.1_pt1 | contig 22268 bp, 12 predicted proteins | sample 1042781 | NCBI WGS metagenome assembly MTKZ01 (sample SAMN06212207, study PRJNA360539) | anaerobic digester metagenome | biome: Wastewater treatment plant; material: sludge; isolation source: anaerobic digester fed with sludge from wastewater treatment plant | place: Denmark: WWTP Viborg ... | reverse complement strand
TTCCGTGCCGGCGCCGCCGCGGGCGGCATTAAAAAGGCGGGTACGCAACGGCTGGATTGCGCCTTGATTGTCAGCGACATGCCAACTTCGGTTGCGGGAGTGTTCACCACCAATAGGGTCCAGGCAGCGCCTGTTCGCTATTGCCGGGAAATATGCGGCGTAGGAAAGGGCAGGGCTATTTTTGCCAATAGCGGCAATGCCAACGCCTGCACCGGAGACCGCGGCTATGCGGACGTGCTGAAGACCGCGGCTATTGCCGGAGCCCTGCTGAAACTTCCTCCTGATGAAATTTGTGTCTGCAGTACGGGCGTTATCGGTGTGCCGATGCCTATGGACAGACTGGAAAAGGGCGTGTGTGCGTGCGTCGCCGCCCTGAGCGATGGCGGGAGTCCGGATGCAGCGCGGGCGATTATGACTACGGACACCAAGCCCAAAGAACTTGCTGTTGAGGTGTCCTGCGGCGGGGGCAGGGTGCGCCTGGGCGGCATTGCCAAAGGCGCGGGCATGATCGCGCCGAATATGGCGACCATGCTCTGCTTTCTGACCACAGACGCCGCTGTCGCTCCGGCGGACCTGCGGCATTTGCTGTATGCCGCCGCGGAACAGTCCTTCAACTGCATTTGCGTGGATAATGACATGAGCACAAACGATACCTTGCTCTGCCTTGCGAACGGCGCTTCGGAGACGGTTCCCATCGTGCCGGGCGGCGCGGACTATGCCCGCTTTGGAGAGGCGCTTAATGAACTTTGCAGAGAACTTGCACAGGCGCTGGTACGCGATGGCGAAGGTGCAACCAAGTTTGTGGAAATCGAGGTGACCGGCGCTCCGGACAACGCTGCGGCGCGGCAGATTGCCGCCAGTGTCGCCCGTTCCCAACTGTGCAAGACCGCCTTTTACGGGCAGGATGCCAATTGGGGCCGTATCGCTTGCGCCGCGGGATATGCCGGCGTTGTTTTTGATCCAGTGCTTCTGGATGTTTATATTCCAGGCATTCGCGTGTTGTTGCAGGGATGCCCCGTGTCCTATGAAGAGGCGGAAATACAGGCGCGTATGCGGGCGCCTGAACTGCGCGTGCGGCTTGAATTGAATTCCGGCGGGGGGCACGCCACCTTCTGGACTTCCGATTTAAGTGTGGAGTATGTCACTATAAATGCCGATTATCGCACCTGAACTTCGGCGGGGAAACCACCAGATGCAAAAATTTATTGAAAAGGCGGCTGTACTGATAGAGGCGCTGCCATACATACGGCAATTTTTCGGCAAGACCGTCGTCATCAAATACGGCGGCGCCGCCATGCTTGATCCCGTGTTACGCGCCTGTACCGCCCAGGATATTGTGCTGATGCGTTACGTGGGCATGAATCCTATTGTAGTACATGGCGGCGGGCCGGCCATCAACGCCATGCTTAAAAAACTGAGTATTACGTCGAAGTTTACGGCCCAGGGGTTGCGTATTACCGACGGCGCGACCATGGAAGTGGTCGAAATGATGCTGGCCGGCTCCGTTAACAAGGATATCGTCAATCTGCTTAATAATGCCGGAGGCGAGGCCGTCGGCCTGTGCGGCAAAGATGGGCGCTTCCTATGCGCGCGTAAAGTCACTTCCGAGGACGGTGAAGATATCGGGCAGGTGGGCGAGATTACCTCCGTTAATCCGAAAGTGCTTCATGTTCTGTGCCAGAGCGGAATTATTCCCGTCATTGCGCCCATAGCCACGGATGCCGACGGCGGATCGTGGAATGTCAACGCGGATACGGCGGCGGGCGATGTCGCTTCCGCTGTGAAAGCGGAAAAACTTGTGTTTTTAACGGATACCCCGGGATTGCTTCGTGATGTTAACGATACGGAGTCTCTTATTCATCGTGTCCATTCCCATGATATCGAACGGCTCAAGAAACAGGGTATTATCGCCGGGGGCATGGTGCCCAAAATTGACGCTTGCCTGAAGGCGCTTGCGGCGGGTGTAGGCCGTACGCATATTATTGACGGCCGCGTTCCTCACAGTATGTTGCTCGAAGTATTCACCGATAAAGGTTTGGGAACCCTGGTAAGCCAGGATGTGCCCGAAGGTGTGGAAGGAGTCTAACATGGACGATTATTTTCTGGTCGACATTATCATCAAGGGCGGTATCCTGATGTGGCCCATTATGCTCTGTTCCGTCATCGGGCTGGCCATCATCATTGAACGCATCTTCGCGTTGCGCCGCGCGAGCATCGACACCCGCGAATTCATGGACGTGATGCGGCAGATGCTGCGGCAGAACCGCATTCGCGAAGCCATCGAAATTTGTGAAGAGACGCAGGTGCCGGTGGCGCGGATTATGAAAGCGGGCATTTTGAAACACAACCGCAGCAAGGAGGATATCCGGGAGGCCCTGGAGGATGCGGGACGGTTCGAAATACCGCGGCTGGAACGGTACCTGTCCGCCCTGGCAACCTGCTCCAACATCGCTCCATTGCTGGGATTGCTCGGCACGGTTCAGGGGCTCATCAAGGCCTTCGCCCAGATTCAACTCAAAGGGGGACAGGTGAAGCCGAGCGATCTCGCCGAAGGTGTGGGCAACGCCCTTATCACGACTGCGGCCGGATTGACGGTGGCCATTCCCATCATCGTGATCTATAACTATTTTGTCACCCGTGTGGACGGCATGGTACTGGAAATGGAAATGAGCTCTTCCGAGTTGATTGAACTGCTGACCCGTCATCATGGGGAGCGTGAGATTTGACCTATGAAATTCAGGAGAACCAGTGAACGTAAAATTCATGCCACGATTGATTCGACGCCGCTAATCGACGTCGTTTTTCAATTGCTCATATTCTTTATGTTGACCTCCAGTTTTGTCGTGCATACGTCCGTTCCCGTGGAGTTGTCCGAAGCGGAGGGTGCCAGCGAACTGGATAACAAGGAAATGTCGATTACCCTCGTATACGGGACGGGCGGACCGGAGGATGGCGGCGAAGTCTACATCAACGAGGTGCCCATTACGAACTGGACTCAACTTACACGTTCCATGGCGGAGTTGCGTGATACGGACCCGGAGGCATTGGTTCTGATCCGTCCCGATGCGCGGGTGCCCACGGAGCGGTTGGTAAAAGTCCTGGGATTCGCGAACAGCGTCGGCATCAAGCATTACGGTATCGCTGCCATTCAGCCTTCGGAAACACCCTGACATGAGGTTTTCCGGTTCCATGTCTTCCACTGGCCGGAATAAGGGGTGCGAGGAGAAGTCCAGAGGACCCTTCTTATTGGGGCGCTTGCGCTCGCGCATGACGGTTGCGCTCCTTGTTTCCCTGTTTTTGCACCTGTCCATGATTACGGTGTTCCGGATTGTGCTTGTCCTTCCCCGGGAGAGGATTGAATTTTATGAGATGCGCATTGTCTCTACCGTTGATGAATCGGAGGCTCCGTCGATGGTGGAGAATGCGTCGGCCACGGCACCGGATGCTCTCGCGCTTGGGGGCGCCTCCTTGTATGAAGACGTGCCCGATGTGGAACTGCCGGTAATCGAATTTGCAGAACTTGAACGGCTGCGCATCCGGTATGGTGCGACGGAACCCGCAGAGGGCGGCGGCCGCGTCTTTGAAGATTATGTTCCCACGGACAGTTGGGCGCGGTTCGGCGGCGAACTGCAGCGTCTGGGCAGAACCTTACGCGAACTCGCGCTGCCGGGAGAGGAAGAAAAGCCTGTTGTTGTGGAACCTGTCGAGAGGCGCGTTTTACGGCATCGGCCGGCGGAGGGATTCGAAGCGTATATTGAATGGAGCGGGCCGCCACAGGACCGGGAACTGCTTTTCGCGCCGCCCATGAAAGTATTATGGCAAGTGGCTCCGGGCGAACTTGCGCAGCCTCTGGAAATCGTATTCAAGGTGAATGCGGGCGGACGTGTCGTCAATGTATGGAGCCCGCGGCTGGATGATTCGGGTGTGATGGAAGAAGTCCAGATGACCGTGTTGCAGTATCGGTTTGCGCCACTGTCGGAAACCAGGGAGGAGGACTATTCCCAGGAGGCCATGGCAGAGTCTGCGGAGCAGTCCGGGGTATTGTATATCAGTGCGGTGGGAGGCGGATTATGATAGAAATCACGCTAACTACCGCCGTGCTCCTCTATGGCGCGCTCATTCTTTCCGCGTTCTTGCTGTTGTATCTGCTGAGTGAGCTTCGCGCCAGGCATGTATATCGGGTTCTTGAAAAGCAGTTCATGTGGCGGTGTGCCTTCTGCGGATTCTTGTATCTGGACGAGAACGCCGCTGTAATTTCAAAGTGTCCCCGCTGTGAAAGTTTCAATACCATGGAGGACGCTCTGGACAAGGCCGTGAGTAAGGCCCGTCAAGTGGTCGTGGATAGTGGCGCGGAGAGGGTTCAAGAGGAACCCGGGGCGGTACCAAGGCGCAATTCCGCCCGGCGGAAACGGCCCGGACAAACCCGGCGCGGGCCCAGAAGAAGGCGGTAATCAATTACAGGGGAGTCTGGTTCCCATGCCTGGAAAAGTGCTGGCGTCAATCATCTTGCTCTTGCTCGGTTGCCTGGCGGCGGCCGCGCTCAGCGAATGCTTGGTGCGGTGGCTGGCGCCGCAACAGGAGACGCCCCGCTGGTTCGAGGAAGACGAACGCTACGCCTATCGCCTGAAAAAGAACTATCACCAGCAACTGGCGTATCCCGGCGCCGGGTTTGTTATGGATGTGCGCACAAATGCCTTCGGCCTGCGGGACCGGGAATGGGACACTGGCTCGGAAAATCCCTGTACCAACATCCTTATGCTGGGCGATTCCTTTATTTTCGGCTATGGTATTAACGTGGAGGACCGTTTTGACACGCGTCTGGCGGCATTGCTTGAGGGGAAGGACAGCCGGTATTGTTTGTTCAACGCCGGCGTGCCCGGTTGGGGCACGGTTCAGGAAACCCGTTTCGCCCGTGACCACTTCGATATTTTTGATCCCGACATTCTTGTGCTGGCCTTCTGCGGCAATGATCCCTCCGATGATACCCAGTTTCTCCAAGGGGAGATGGTCTTCAAAGAAAAAGGGTTGGGCAATTTTCCGGGAAAATCATGGCTGCGCGCCCATTCCCATCTCTATCGTTTTGTACTGCATCATACCACGGTAGTGCGTCGTGCACTGTTCATCAAAGCCAAACAATCCGGCAAAGAGACGGTCCATGTGGACGCGCAAAGCGCCGGCGTGATGAATGATAGCGAATGGGAACGCACGCTGAATATCCTGCGTGACTTTTACAAGGAATTTCGGGCATTCAACCCTTCGGGTAGGATGATTCTCCTGGCAACCAATCCGGAAGACTCTGGGATTCGTGACCACCTGCGTTCCCTCGACAATGGCGATACGCTGCGCTATCTTGACCTGCACAAGGCTGTGATAAAATTGCCTCCCAGCGACCGGGTGCTTCCCTATGACCGGCATTGGAGCAAAGAGGTGCATAACCTTGTGGCGGAAGAATTGCGCAACGTTATCGAACAGTTGGAATAGGGCAAGTTAGTTTTCAGAGAGCCAGGCCGCTTGTTCGCGCAGCGCCGCCAGTTGCTCCTCCTGTTCAATACTGAAGGCGCCCTGCCGGTGGGCGTAGGTGTCCATCCAGACTTTCAGCCGGTCCAGACTTTCCCGCTCCAGGGTGATGCCTTCATGGCCCCCTTCGGCGGTCAGGAAAGCGAGCAGTTTGCTTTGGCGCGCCACACAATCCCCGACCTCCGACCGGTTCTTTTCAAAGGCCAGGGTGCGCAAATCGTTATCGGCATAGCCGATGAGCGTGTCATAGGATTTCCCCGGCGTCAGGTCGAACGCGACGGCACGGGTATCGTTGTAGCCGGGTTGGTGGCAGCGCACGCAGGAAGCATCCAGTACCGGCTGAACAAGCCTGTCATAGCGCAACGGCCATGTGCCTTCGGCTTCGGGCGTCAACAGAGAGGGCGCGCGCCGGGCGGCGGCGGGGAAGCGGTGCACAACAGGCGTTGAGTCGCGGGATTCATGGCAGCCGATGCAGGAGAGAGACTGTCCGGGCTGCACATAGGTCAAGGTGCGCATGGTGCGCATGGCCATGTTGTTCTCGTCCAGCGCCTGAAAGAATACCGGAACGCCGGAAGGAACCGCGAAGTGGGCGGAACCGTCCGATTCCACAGGGACTGTGCCCAGCACCACCTTGCCCGGGTCTTCGGCGGAAACGCCCAGCGTAGGCTGATTCATGAAGGGCTGCACTTTGGGGATAACCCCAACGACCCGCAGGCGGGTAATCGTATCCCGGGCGACTTCGTTCATCCCCTGATAGAGGTCCTGCAGGAGAAAGACCCCCTGGGCGGAGGCTTCGCGGTTTATGCTTTCGGGCAGTTGAAACGGTTTTGGACGCGGCCGTACCGGAATGGGGGTTTCCGAGGAGATGTCCGGATCGCGGTGCAGCAGATTCAGGTTGCCGAAAGCGTCATAGAGGTAGATGGCCGAGGCATTGGGCGGGTTTCGCTTGTCGTCCCCTTTCATATAGGCATGAATCGGCAGAGGGGTGTCGGACCAGGAAACCAGGAAGTGCCTTTCCGACAGGGGCCACGGCCCGGCATAATAGCAGGGGGGACTTCCCTCCGTTTCGGGAAAGCAGACTTCGGGCGTAATACGCTCGAGGGGCGCCTCGTATTCGGTACCCTGGGCGCGGTCAAGCAGCACCAGCGAACCGCCGGTGATTGAATGATGGGCGGTCGCGGTGAAAACAAGCTTACGGGAACCGGGAATGGGCCGCGCCTCGAATATGCACTGCGGGCGGTGGGTGAAATTGCCGTAAACCAGCTGGGCCTGGGTGCCGTCGGGATGGGTGGACCATAAACTCATGAAGTCGCCGTTAAACCGGTCTATATAATCCCAACGCGCATACAACACCTGGCCGTCATGGTTGACGGCGGGGGTCCACTCGAAATTTTCAAATGCCGATATGGCGCGGAGATCGCCGCCGTCGGCATTTATCCTGTGTAACGTGAATACGGGTACGGGCCGGTGCGCGTCGCCGCCGCAGCGCACGTAACTGTCGGGTTGGATGGCGGTGCAGGTTGCCTGTGCGCTGTCGTATCCCGCCTGCAGGGCGGTCCCTTTTCGGGTGGACAAAAAGACGATATCGCCGTCCGGCAAGTAGCGTGCATCCATATCATTGTAATAGCCCCGGGTCAGCTGCCGTATGCCCGTGCCGTCCACGTTCATTTCATAAAGGTGGTAGAAAGCGTCTTCCGGCAGGTTTGTTCTGACCGTTTTGTCTTTGATTTCCGCCACATGAGGATAGTACCGGCACCACGCGAACACTACCTTGCCGCCGTCATATGAGATATCCGGGCGCAGAAAGTTGCCTTCCGGCCAATCCGGCGTAATGCAGCGGACTTGGGGTGCATCCCCCTTGAACCCGGACAAGAGATACAGGCCGCCGCCGCCACGCGAGAACCAGCCGTAATATTGATCGGATATATGAGGGAACATGGTCGGGGCCCGCTTCACAAAGAGAATATCATCGAAATCGAGGAGCGGATTGCGCAAGGCTAGTCCGCGAATCGCCCAAAGCAGTTCCATTTGGATGGCTTCCCGGTCCCGGGCGGAAGCATCCCGGGTCAAGGCCGCCGCCCGTACGGCAGCGTCTTCGAACTGTGCCGCCTCCGCCACGATATCGGCCTTCAATGCATGAAGGTCCGCTAGTAGCGCACGGCCTCGTTCTACCAGGGAACCAACACCCATGAAATCCTTGTTGCCGGGACCATGCGCCACGGACCATGGGCTGGTGCTGCTTTGCGCGGCGGGTTTGCTCCTCGCAATGTTGTCATTGGACCCGGATGCGTATATCTCGACTTCATCCAGGTGCAGGTAGTCCGTGCCCGGTAGTTGAATTCGCACAAACTGTGCCGCTTCACCGGATAGGAACACTTCCAGCGGTCGGTTATCGGTCTGCCCGAGAAAATTGGCGCCATTGTGCTGATAGACCTGTCTGAATGTGCTTCCGTTATCGGAAAGTAAAATCAGCAGGCGTGCCGCGCGGGCCTCATAACCGCCGTCGCAGCGGTTGTAAATCCGTATGCGTCCAATGGCGGTGCTCCCGCCCAAATCCACCTGCCACCACGGCATCGGTTCGCAGGCGGTATGAAAGCCCCAGGCCCCGGAGATTACGCCGTCACAGCCTCCTGCGGCATCATTTTCCGGAGTCGCCTCTTGCGGCAGGACGCGCACCGCCACCTGCCGTGCCCAATCCGCCTCGATGGCTTCGCGTGTAAGCGCGGACGCAGGCGAAGACACCATAACGGTAAGGAGAATAAAAATAGGCCTCATTTTGACTGAAAACATGGATGTCTTTCCTTCTCACACGTCATACCTATAACAAAAATCCAATCCTTAGCAGGCGTACCTTCCAAGGTGCGCCTTAAGACGATACTGCAGATTATACGGTATCGTACCTTCTGGCGCACCTTGGAAGGTACGCCTACTAAAAAACAGGGTGTTGCCTTTTCATTGCTTAGATAAGGTGTTTCCAGTGCCCGGCAGCAAAGGCATGCCTGTGATTCCGGTCCTTTTTGTCCTTTGGGTCCTTTAAGTCCTTTCAAAACGTCGTGTTTCCCCCCAAAAAACGACCGCCGGCTCGAAGGCTCTCAAACCGGCGGTCAAATATATGCGCGTTAACGATTACTGCCGACGTCTACGCATGGCCAAAGCGCTTCCGAGGCCCGTTAGCGCCAGTGCTGCGGCCAGCCCGGCCAAGCCTGCAACCGGCACGCCGGAACCTATGGCCAGGGTAAACATCGGCGACCAGGCCGTTTCTGCCAGGATATCATCATAAACTTCGCACTGGTATTCCCCGGCATCTTCAAGGGCGACCTCTGCTATGGTGTACACCGCATCGGTAGCATCGGGAATTATCGTAAGCGCTTTGTCCGGAGTGTGACGGTACCACTGGAACGAAGGGGAGCCTTGGGCCCCGGATACAAAAATTTCAAAACTAACCGAATTGCCTTCGGGTATTAAGAAGTAGGTTTGTCCGGCGGTGACTTCCAATCCGACCGGTGGTTCGCCTTCGCCTTCGGCCGGGGGCTCGCCTTCACCTTCCACCGGGGGCTCGCCTTCACCTTCCACCGGGGGCTCCCCTTCGCCTTCGACCGGCGGTTCACCTTCGCCTTCCACCGGCGGTTCACCTTCGCCTTCCACCGGGGGTTCGCCTTCGCCTTCGAGCGGTGGTTCACCTTCGCCTTCGCATATCCCGGTATGGATACATTCGCCGTTTATCGGTTCACAGGAATCTTCCGTGCATGGGTCGGCGTCATCGCAATTCTTCGGTGTAAAGACACAACCCGAGAGCGGGTTGCAGGTGTCAACGGTGCATGGATCGCTGTCATTGCAAAGCCCATTATCCGCCGTATGGATGCATGCTCCCGTCATGGGGTCGCAGCTGTCTATCGTGCACGCTACTCCGTCATTGCAGTTCTTTGGCGTAAAGACACAGCCTGAGAGCGGGTTGCAGGTGTCAATGGTACATGGATCGCTGTCATTACATAGCGCATTGTCCGGCGTATGGATGCACGCCCCTGTCACGGGGTCGCAGCTGTCCAGCGTACACGCCACCCCATCGTCACAGTTCTTCGGCGTAAAGATGCAGCCTGAGAGCGGGTCGCAGGTGTCAATCGTGCACGGGTCGCTATCATTGCAGGATGCATTATCCGGCGTATGGATGCAGTCCCCCGTCATTGGATTGCAGCTGTCAATAGTACACGCCACGCCGTCGTCACAGTTCTTCGGCGTAAAGACGCAGTCTGAGAGCGGGTCGCAGGTGTCAATCGTGCACGGGTCGCCGTCATTGCAAAGTCCATTGTCCGGCGTATGGATGCAGTTCCCCGTCATGGGGTCGCAGCTGTCTATCGTACACGCCACGCCGTCATCGCAGTTCTTCGGGGTAAAGACGCAACCCGTGAGCGGGTTGCAGGTGTCCAGGGTGCACGGGTCGCTGTCATTGCATACGATTGGCGTATGGACACAGTCACCCACCAGCGGATCGCAGTAATCGTCGGTGCACGCGTCATCATCGTCGCACGGATCCGAAATCCAGGTTGCGGTAATGGTGCGGTTCGAGGTAACGTTTGTCCAGGCGCCTGACCAGCCATTAAAGGCATAGTCGCAACGCTTGGGGTCGTTGGGCAATGTGGCGTCAGCGCCATGCGTAACAACCTGTGACAATGCCCCGCCCCCCTGATAAATCCCGCCATTCAAATCAAAGGTGACCGTATAGGTGTTTAGAGTGTAACTGGCGCTTACGGTGATGCCGCTCAGGTTGGTGACAGTTGAAATGCGCCAGGTGCCGTTGCCCAGGTCGGTGGCGGCGCCGCTGGTGGTGGACATGCCGGTCAGGGTATAGCCGGTACGCACGGCCGGGGTGACGACAATCGAGTGTCCCGTGTATTCGTGGTACACAACAGCAGGACCGGTAATGTAAGAGCCATAAGAGACTGGTATATCGCGGGGCTTATGGGTGGCCGTGATGGTCACATCGCCCGTGGCGCCGTATACATTATACCAGTCGAAATGATTGGCTACGGGCCAGGCGGCGTTGCCTTTATAGAGTTTCGCATTCGCCACCGTCACGCGCGGCGTACAGAGCGGGTCCCCACCGTCCGCGTAATCCGGTGAATTGGGCGGCCAGTCCCAGGCGCCGAGATTGTATTGGTCCGTCGTCGCTTGAAAGGCCTCCCAGGGCAAACCGGTTTGTGTCGCATCGCTCTGCACCCAAAAACTGCGCCCCTGATTGTGGTAAATCGTCGTAACACCGCCATCCATGGCAAAACCGGGAACGTTCAGTCCAGGCGGATCCGACGCGGTCACCAGGTTGATAGTATACAGTTTCGCTTTGAAGGTAACCGTGACCGTTATGTTCCCGGTGGGATTCAGAATTTGATACCAGTTAAAATGGCCGGGGGCCGGCCAGGTGGCGTTGCCCTTGTATAAGGTCGCGTTAGTTACCGTCACATGGGGGGTGCATAATGGGTCGCCGCCACCGGCAACATTTGCCCCGTATCCCCCCAGGTTGTACAGGTTCGCGGTCCACTCCCATCCTGCGGGTGGGTTTACCCAGAAACTGGCGTTCCCGCCCGGGGGAATATCCGCCACGCCGCCGTCCATAGTTACCGAAGGGTACGGGGTTAATCCAGGCGGGTCTGATTGTACGATGATCGTGACCGGATAGGCCGACGCGGTGTTGGCGGTTAGTAAGCCTGCTGCGAAGGTAAATAACAGCAACACTGTAAAATTTGACCACGAGAATCGCCCTACTGTTTTTAAAAACCGGCACCGTGCTGCGTTCATTGTTTTCTCCTTGATTTTTAAGGTCACAGATTTTTCATTACCCGGACCTGCCTCAACGAAAATATTACTATGCTAATAAAAATCCTTCAGTATGTAGTATAACATAAAGAAGACCCGTTAGACGGAAACTTGAGGGGCCTTTACCCCTCTAATTTGTGCAAAAGAAAAGCATTCATTCGCTCGAACAGGCCCCGGGGAAAAGGCGTATTTTGGGTTCTTTCCGTCATTGAAGTGCGTCAGGTTTTTAGAAAGCATACTACCATGGCGCCGCTGATTTGGGTGCCGTGCTCGTATCTCGCAACCGATATGATTCGCAGAGGAATCATTTTTTTGATGATGAAAAACAACTTTGTAGGCCGGGTGGAGCGGAACGAAACAATTTAGACTATACTATCACATGCGCCCAAAATATTCGTCTTGCGCCAGAGACATGAAGTATCCCAAGCGGAACCCGCCTTTGAGTCTCCGCGCGAACGTCGTGAAGGCGGGTTTCGCTCTGGTTTTGCCATGAACCGAAGTGACCCGGTGGCTCCGTCATATGCGTTTATCAAGTACTTGGCACCAGGTTCCGCTCCACCCGGCCTACATTGCCGCAGTTCCCGCGATTAGGACCATCTTCTTTTATAGGACTTATAGGTCGTATACGTCCTATAAAACACACCTGGTCGCGATTCACGTCCCTTCCTGTCCTTTTCGTCCTTTATGTCTTTTTAAAAACCCGGCGCGTAAAAACGACCGCCGGCTTGAATGCTCTCAAACCGGCGGTCACAGATAGGTGCGTCGTTATAGTACTACCGTCGTTTGCGCAGGACCGTCACGCCTGCCAGGGCCGTCACAGCCGATATCAGCACCAGGCCGAGCGCCGTGGCAACCGGCACGTCGGTGCCCACCACCAGGGTAAACACAGGCGACCAGGCTTCTTCCGCAAGAACACTGTCATAGACAGCGCATTGGTATTCCCCGGCATTCTCAAGGGTGATATCCGTCAACGTATACACGCCGTCTGTGGCATCCGGGATTATCACGTACTCGTCATCCGGGGTAGTCCTGTACCACTGGTAGGAAAGCGCGCCCTGGGCGCCGGATACCATGACTTCAAAGGTAACCGTAGCGCCCACTGGCACATCAAAATAGGTTGGGTCGGCTGTAACGATCAGACCTTCGTCTTCGCCTTCGACTGGAGGCTCCCCTTCGCCTTCAACAGGCGGTTCCCCTTCACCTTCAACCGGGGGCTCGCCTTCGCCCTCGGCAGGCGGTTCGCCCTCTCCCTCTATTGGCGTATCGTCTACCACGGTCACCTGGGCGGTGCATTCGGCAAACAGGCCCCCCGCGTCTTCGACACGGAGCGTTACGCTCTGCACGCCCACATCGCCCGCGCCATAGGTGATGCTTGCGGCGCCGTTGACCAGCATGGACCCGATGCCGCAATTGTCGCTGCTGCCATTGTCTATATCGCCGGGCGCCAGCGTTGGTGCGCTCAGGTAGACCGTTGCATCCTTGCAGGCGGCGACGGGAGCAATTGTATCCACCACATTGACTGTGCGCACGGCCGGGACGGCGTCATTGCCATTGCCGTCACTCACGGTATAAGTTACCGTGTAAGCCCCCACGGTATTCGGGAGCACGGTGCTGACGGCAATTATGCCGGAAGTCAAGTCGCCGGCACAGGAATCGTCCGCAGTAGCGCCCGCATCCGTATAACCGGCGCCGCACTCCACAGTCACTGTGGCATCGCCCAGCATGGTGATTACCGGCAGCGTGGTATCCTGCACGGTTACCGTGCGGGTCACCTGCGTGGCCACATTGCCTTCAACGTCCGTGATGTCATAAGTGATCGTATAGGTATCGGGCACCGAAGTATCCACCGGATTCACGGTAACGATACTCGGGGTCAAATCGCCGTAGCATACGTCGGCCGCCGTGGCGCCCGCGTCCGCGTACAGGTTCGGGCATTCCACGGTAACCGTGGCGCTGCCATTTCGTGTAATCACCGGCGCAGTGGTATCCACCACATTCACCTGGCGCACCACCGGCACGGCCGCATTGCCCGCACCATCACTTGCCGTGTAAGTCACCGTATAGTTGCCGAGCACGGCGGTGTCCACCGTATTGGCCACCGCCGGGACCAGCGCGCCGTCGCAATTGTCATTGGCGGTGGCGCCGGCGTCCGTGTAGGCGGCGCCGCATTCAACAGTCACAGGACTCACCCCGTTCATCGAAATCACCGGGATAATGTCGTCCACGACGGTAACCGTTGCGGGGCAGGAGGCGGAATTGTCCGCGGCGTCACGCACGGTCAACGTGGCCACAGTGGAAGGCATGTCGGCGCAGACGAAGGTCCGATTCGCCAAGCCGTCTATCAGGCGCGTGGTAATGGCGCAATTGTCCGTGCTGCCGCCGTCAATCGCCGCGGCAGCCACTGTCGGCGCACTCAGGTTCACCGAAATATCCTGGCACAGCGCGGTCGGGTTGATGTTATCCACCACAGTCACGGTTGCCTGGCACGTATTTGTGTTGCCTGCAGCATCCCCGACCAGCAGGGTCACCGTGTTGGGTCCGAGGTCGGCACAGGTAAAGGTCTTGTTCGGCGCGCCGTCAATCAGCCTGCTGGTAATGCCGCAGTTATCCGTACTGCCGCCGTCAAGGGCCGCCGCGCCGATGGTCGGGGCGGTCAGGTTCACGGTAATGTCCTGGCACACCGCAACCGGCGCCAAATCATCCACCACATGCACGGTGGCGGTGCAGGTCGCGAAATTACCGGCCCCGTCCTGCACTCGTAGCACCGCCGTCGTGGACGGAATGTTCGCGCAGGTAAAGGTGCGGGTCGGGTTGCCGTCAATCAGGTACGTTGTAATACCGCAATTGTCCGTACTGCCGCCGTCAATGGCCGAGGCGGGAATGATGGGCACACTGAGGTTGACCGTGATGTTCTGGCAGGCAGCCACGGGATTGACGTTATCCACCACGGTCACCGTGGCCTGGCAGGTGTCAAAGTTGCCGGCGGCGTCCTCTACACGCAAGGTCACCGTATTGGGCCCGAGATTCGCGCAGGTGAAGGTCTTGCTGGGCGCGCCGTCTATTAGTCGGGTGGTAATCCCGCAGTTGTCTGAACTGCCGCCGTCAATGGCCAAAGCGGCCAGGGTCGGCGCACTCAAATTCACCGTAACATTCTGACAAACGGCGACTGGATCAATGTCATCCACAACGGTCACCGTCGCTGTACATTCCGCATAATTGCCCACGGTGTCCGTGACACGCAGCGTGGCGGTATTGTTGCCCAGGTTGGCGCAGGTATAGGTCACGCTGGCGCCGCCGTTGATGGTGAGCGAGGCGACGGCCACGTTATCCGAGCTGCCGTTGTTAATGGCATCCGGGCCGATGGTAGCCGCGCTCAAGTTGACCGTGATGTCTTTGCAAAGGGCCGTGGGGGGTGTATTGTCCACAACAAAGGTGGCGCTCGGGCCGGCTGCCGGGGCTGGGTTGCCCAGCGCATCCGTGGCCGTGCCTGCGGCGATACTGATGCCCAGCGTGCCGGTCCCGGTGATGCCGCTGATGGTTACGGTGCGCGTAGCGCCCGAACCGGACACGCCTATTGTGCCCGCTGCGGTGCCGGTGGCATTCAACGTGATGTTGGCGGGGGCGATGGTGCTCGCGCTGAACCCGCTGCCCGCGTCGGTATAGGTGACACTATAGGTCACCGGGCCGCTCTTCGTCAGGGTTGTGGAGGGCGCGCCTATGGCTGCGGCCGGGCCCTGCCGGTCAATATTGTAGATTTCGCCAGTCGTATACCCGGTGCTGATGGCCTGGTTGGCCACGTCGCGCGCGGAACCGCCGGTGACGCTGTTCAGGCGGAGGGTGCCCGTGCCCGATACATTCGCGGTGACTCGGTACCAGGTCGGCCCGAGCTGGGTTACGGTGGCAACAGTCCCCGAAGCGCCGCCTGTGGCCGTGAAGCCGAAATCATTGGCGGCAACGGTGGTCATGGTGTGATTAAAGCGGACCTCCCAGGTCACCTGGGCGGCGTTCGTGTAGTTCGGCGGCGCGGTCAACGGGTTGTACCGTATAATCGAGGTGACCTGGGGCGGGGGCGGGCCCGACCCGTTCGGCTGCAACGTGATCCGATCCACGTCCACACGGGTGCCGGACGAACCCAGCGGCGGCCCGTCCGGGGCGTTATCAGGAAAATCAAAGCGGAACTGTTCGATCGTGGTGGCCGCCATCCACAACGCATGGGCGTTAAGATCTACCCAATACTCGCTCAACTGGGTGTCATGGGGGTTGATGGGGTAGTTATGCTGGTAGCCGCCCGTGAAACCGCCAATGGTATTGTCGTCCCAGAACATGATGGAGCCGGTGCACTTGGTTTCATTTTTCGCGATGACACGCAACCAGCGATACCCAGTGCGCGGTAGCGTCAACCGCTGCGATCCCCACATCGGATCGGTGGCGGCGGCGGTAATGTCGTACCGCAGCAGGCCGCCTGTAACCTGTGAACTCGCGATGTGTCCGTAGGGCGACCACCCTTCATAATAGCCCCCTGTGTCGAAGGTCCAGTCCGGGAGCGCGAACGACGCCGCAATCGTGTGGTTGGCATAGACATTCGTGAAGGTGTAGGTGGTCGAGAGGTCATCAATGCGGACGCCGTCAATAAGAACCTGCGACAGCCGGTACCCGGAGTTCGGTGTCATGGTAAAGGCGACACTGCTTCCGGCGTTCACCGGCTGCGCCGTATTGGGCGCAATGGCGCCATTGCCGCCCGTAACACTCGGTGTGACCGTGTAGGACACGAACAGCCGGACATGGTCCAACAGTATCGTTGCGTCCCCCTCGGGTTCGGTAAAAGAGAAAGTCAGCGTATTCCCCCATGCGGAATTATGTGTGAAATTGACGGTTTCTTCTACGAACGGATTGGTGGTCAGTATTCTGGTCGGCCCCCAAAGCGTTTGTGAACCCATTAACACCGTAAGTTTCATGGGTGCCGTGACACGCAGGTTTCTGTAAAACTTGAGCGTGCAATTCGCCCCGTTACTGAGGCCGCTTATGGTCTGGGAAATGGCACCGCCGCCTTGGTGTCCGTATACCATGCCGCCTTGGGGAATCGGGCCGTTCGCTGGTTGGTAGAATGGCCCGGACGCATTATTGAGCACATCCCCACCGCCGAGGGTCCAACCCGTGATGGTGCCGGTGTACCCGGGATAGGGCGGTACCGGGTTCGCCTCAAAGCCGCCGTTAACGACGAGGTCCGTCCCCTGCCCGTGGGCCAAAGGCATTGCCGCGCATAGGAGTAATACGCCAAGTGCGGTTACAAAACGATACGATGTCCGCCCAATGGGGGAGGGCGGGAAAGAGCATTTGCCCTGCATAATCACGACTCCTTGATTATTAGCCTGCATGAAATTTCTGCTGATACTGCCCACATTATAATACATCGACTCAATTATACCCTTGTTTATGGTAAAACGAAAACTCTTTTCTCTCGCCTCTCCTTAGTCTTCGAGGCACCCTCTGGAACTTGAGAGCCAGCCTCAACCCAGCCTGAAACTCGTGTTCGCGTCTTTCTTATCCTTTTGGTCCCTGCTGTCCTTTATGTCCTTTGTCGATTTGCCGCTCTAAAAGAAAAGGATCCAAAGGACATAAAGGGTTCAACGGACATAAAAAAACACCGGGAATTGAATCCTCTTTTTCAGATTCATATTCGTTATCGCGCTCGGATACGCGGATCCAGCCAGGCTAGGACAATATCGGAAACCAGGTTGAGTCCCATGACCAGGACGGCATATACCAGCACGGCGCCGCTGATCATGGTGTAGTCGCGGTTGAACGCGGACTCCACAAATTCACGGCCGAGCCCGGGGATCAGGAAAATAGTTTCCACCACGAAAGAGCCGGTGAGGAGCCCCGCAGTTGCGGGGCCGAGGAACGCGACAACCGGCTGGATGCCTGAGCGCAGCCCGTGCCGCAGGACGACCCGGCTTTCCCGCAGTCCCTTGGCGCGGGCGGTGCGGATGAAATCCTGGCTCAGTGTTTCAAGCATGCCGCCCCGGGTCATGCGGGCGATGTAGGCGGCATAGGCCGCGCCGAGCGTGATGGACGGCAGAATCTTATGGGCAGGCGTTGTCCACCCCATAATTGGGAGCCAGTCGTTCCACAAGCCGAACACCAGCACCAGCAGCGGCCCGAGTACGAAAGCGGGGATGCAAATCCCAAGCATAGCAAGGCTTGTTGCGCCGTGATCGAGCAGGGAATTTTGTCGGAGCGAGGACAGGATGCCCGCGCCCAGGCCGAAGACCAGGGAGAAGGCCAGTGCATAGATGCCCAGTTCAATAGAGATGGGAAGCCGCAGGAGGAGCCATTCCCGCACGGTACGCGACGGTTTGCGGAAGGAGGGGCCGAAATCGAGTCGGGCCAGGCCAGACAGATAATCCCAGTACTGCCGCAACAGCGGGCGATCCATGTGGTAATGGGCTTCGAGTTGGGCCAGTACCTCCGGGGACACTCTTTTTTCGGAGTCAAAAGGCCCGCCCGGCGCCAGCCGCACTAAAAAAAAGGTAATGGTGATGATGATAAACAGGGTGGGCACAAATTCACCAAAACGTTTTAGCAGGAACAATGCCATGGGCGTTATTACTCCCCAGGGTCTAGATATAAGTTTTTCCAGCGATAATAGCCCAGGATATTCGGCGTAAATCCTTTCACCTCCGGGGACATCAGGAACTTCCAGGAGTAGAAATAGACGGGAATTATGGGCCCCCCCTCCAGCAGGAGTGCCTCCGCCTGTTGCAGCAGAACACTCCGTTTGGTCACGTCCGCCTCGGCATAGGCCTGGTCAATGAGCGCGTCATATTCCGGCGACGACCAGCCGGTACGGTTATTGCCTACATCGGTCTGAAAACACTCCAGGAAATTGACCGCATCGGCCACGTCGCCAATCCAGGCGGAACGGGCCATCTCGTAATCCAGCGTATTCATGGAGGAGAGATAGGTTTTCCAGTCCTGGTTCAGGAGGCGCACGTCCGCGTTCAGGTTTTCCTTCCACATGCGCTGCACTGTCTCGGCGATGGTTCTATGCGCCTCGCTCGTGTTGTACAGAATATTCACGGGCGGCAGGCCCTGGCCGTCGGGATAACCCGCCTTTGCAAGCAGCGTCCGGGCGCGCTCCACGTCAAAACACAGCACGTCTATGGCCGGGTACTTGGTGTCGCCGGGCGGCACGAACGCGGTTGCCGGCTGTTCCCCCCCCTTAAGCACGTTCGTCACGATTTCCTCCCGGTTGATGGACAGGGCGAAGGCTTGGCGCACCAGCGGGTTGTCGAAAGGCGGTCGCGTTATGTTCATCCGGTAAAAGTAGCATCCAAAATAGGGGTGGATGTGCAAAATCTCCGGCCGGTCCCGCCGGTACACCGCCACCCGGTGCAGCGGAATGGTTGCGGTGAGGTGCAGCAACCCGCTGCGAAAGGCACGGTCCTCGGTCTGCAGGTTTTCGATGGGATGAAAATCTATCCCCGAAAGGAGCACCGAGCCCGCGTCCCAGTAATAGGGGTTCTTTCGGACGCTGAGTTTTTCATTGGGAAGCCAGTCGTCAAGGATGAAGGGACCGTTGCATACAAGGTTGCCCGGATGGGTCCATGCGGTGCCGCGTTCGTCCATGCGCCCGAATCGCTCTATGGTCGGCTGATGTACCGGGAACCAGGCGAAATGGTTCTGCATGCTTAGAAAATACGGCGTGGGGTTTTCCAGTTCCACCCGCAGGGTTTCGACATCCGCCGCGAACACCCCCACCTGGTCAAAATCCCGCAATTTCCCCTCGTTATAGGCCCGGGCGTTTTTGAGACAGTACAGCATGTAGGCATATTCCGAAGCGATAGCGGGGGAGAGTATGCGGCGCCACGCGTAGGCGAAGTCGCGGGCGGTTACAGGATCGCCGTTGGACCATCGCGCTTCCGGCCGGATATGAAAGGTATAGTGCAACCCGTCGTCTGACACTTCCCACCGGTCCGCCACGGCGGGTACCGGTTCCAGCGTGGCCGCATCAGCATCGGTCAGGCCTTCGAAAAGGGAACTCAGGACCCGGTGTTCCGTGACCCCCGATACCACATGCGGGTCCAGGTCCTGTACTTCGGCGCCATTGCCCGCCTGCAAAATGTTCTGGTCGCCGGGGGAGCGGTAAGAACAGCCGGGCGTCCATGGCAGAATAACCGCGCAGGCTAGAAAGGTGATGAGATTGCGTATGTGGGTGTGCATGAAGGTTGTTGTGGTCTCGGTTGAATAAAGTGGTCCTGGGGACTACGTATTTTATACGGGCGAACGCTACGCTGCCTGCCTTATATCATTTAATTTCAGGATTTCAACATGTCTTTGCAATCTGAAGGTCCTGGCATAAACGGATATCTTTAGTAGGCGTACCTTCCCGGGTGCGCCATAGTGCAATCCAACCATCTGGTGTAGTGTTCCATGGCGCACCCGGGAAGGTACGCCTACTAAAGATATCCGTACAAAATACTTTTTGCTGGCGCAGTCGAGTTGCCTTGGGGCGATAACTCCTTTGTACTTACGGCATAAGGATACCTTTTCAGCAGACTTTACGGCAACTGCAAGCACCCGGCAGGGGTGCCGGCCTCACTATTGTTGTCCTTCTGGTCCTTTGAGTCCTTTCCCTTCAACCGCTTCCCGACGGTTTTCAATCCCGCCCAAAGATCGCAAATAGGCTAGCACGGAACAATTACGGCAGGAGGGGTTGTGTGCGCACCAATCCTCATGTATCTGCATGAGGCCCTGTTGCCTGCGGAAATTCATTTTGACCTTGTTCTTCCCGAAAGCAAGCCATTGCATCATGCGTCGGTGAATCCGGTTTTCCGGTTCCCCGGGCAGGTTGATGAACAGTTCAAATACATGCGCTTCCACTTCGGGATTGGGCGTATCCGAACGGGTCAGGGCTAATGCGGCGGGAATCAGCACGTTGCCGATGATGGTGCGAATCCGTCCGTCACCCAGCGGTGCAGCGGCCTTCCGGGCCCGGTTTCCCTGCCAACTGAAGTGGCTGGCCCAGAAACCTGTTGCTCCTCCGAAAAGTCGTTCCAGGGCGTAGCGCCGTTCAATCGGGGGGAGGGGTTGACGCCAGACCAGGTCCAGCCGTTTTTCCAGCCCACGGTCTGCAGTGCGCGACAGGAACCGGGCGGCGCCGGCAAGGCGCCTTTCCGGGCTGTTGGCCGGTCTGGAAACGGAGCGGGGCCATATCAGCCCAAGGCTTTTAAGGCCCGGCAGCTCGTTCCGGAGCAGCGCGGTTATTCTCAGATAGTGCTCGGGGGGATCGCCGTCAACGGGCCATTCCTCCGGCCATAATCCCGCGATCCGGAAGAAGGCCGCCTCAAGCGCCATCGGTTCCTGTTGCGCCAGTTGGCGTGCCCGTTCATAGGGCAGAGATTCCGCCACCAGTTGAAAGGACTTCTTATATTGGCTGTAGCCGCAGGCGGTCATGAAGGCTTCATAGATGGCCTGTTCCGTGCCGACGCGCGCCATACGTTCCCGGATGCGCCGGGACTTGTCCAGTATGCGCCATTCGCCCGCCAGGTCCAGAAAATGTTCCAGTGTCCCGTCGCTTTGGCCCGAAAGCGCCGCCGAGCACTGTCCGCAGCGTTCTGGAATCTCCGCACGACGCCCGGGGTCTTTGGAGAGCAATTCTCCGGGGATGACCAGGGTTGCAATCTTCCGGCCCGCAGCCGTGACCGCCGGTTTCGCTTTTTTCGGGGGGATGGCCGGAACCACGTGCAGGATAACGTTGGCATACGCAGGGTCGTTATGGTGCCCGTGGGCATACCAGTCCGCCGCGTCCGAGTGAATTTCAATATCGCCGGTGCAAAGATTTCCGTTGAATTCCACCTGCGCGTTCAGGAAATCGGGGCCCGACAGTTTGTTCCACCATCCCGGGGATAGAATTCGTACCCGGTGGCCTTCCCGTGTCGATAGGCGGTCGGGGAAAACGCCAGTGTGCCAGAGTGCCTGCAATTCGTCTTCAAGGAACGCAATTTCTTCCGTGGTCTGTTCCCCCCGGACCCGGAGAGAACCGTAGGCGGACGAAAAGGCTGTTCGGGAAGGTAAACCATGCATGTCGCTCTCCTTGACGCTTTTTCAATAGTTGCATTTACAAGGGGTAAGATATATACAATGAGGGGCGGATGCAACTTGATACCCCATACGGAGTACCCATTGAATATGAAATTCGTGCGTTTGGGCCGGACCGGCCTCGAAATTTCGGAAGTGTGTTTGGGAACCATGACCTTTGGGAACGAATCCGATGAGAAGGTGTCCCTGGCTCTCATGGACGATGCCTTTGACCGCGGAATCAACTTCTTTGATTGCGCGCATAATTACAACAAGGGCGTGACGGAAGAGATTGTGGGCCGTTGGCTGGGTCCGCACCGGGACGAAATTATTCTCACGACCAAAATATTTTTTCCTTTCGGCGGCGGGCGTAACGACCGGGGCCTGTCCCGACGAAATATTCTGGCATCAATGGACCGTTCTCTGAAACGGCTTCAGACGGACCGGGTCGAAATCCTGTATCTCCATCATTGGGATGAGTATGCGGCGCTGGAGGAATCGCTCAGCGCGGTCAACACGCTTATCGAACAGGGTAAGGTGTTATACCTGGGTATTTCCAATTTTGCCGCCTGGCAGGTGGAAAAGGCGGTCGGGTTGGCCACCCTGAACCATATGGCCGGTCCCGTGTGCATCCAGCCCATGTACAGCTTGGTAAAACGCCAGGCGGAGGTGGAACTTCTGCCCATGGCCGCCCATGAGGGACTGGCCGTATTCCCCTATAATGTAATCGGCGCCGGCCTGTTGACGGGAAAGTATTTGCGTGGTGAAACGGGACGGCTGACCGAAACCGAAATGTACCGACAACGTTATGATAATCCCGCCTATGCCTCGATTGCGGAACGGTTTGTCGCGTATGCGCGGGA
>MTKZ01022351.1_pt1 | contig 22275 bp, 20 predicted proteins | sample 1042781 | NCBI WGS metagenome assembly MTKZ01 (sample SAMN06212207, study PRJNA360539) | anaerobic digester metagenome | biome: Wastewater treatment plant; material: sludge; isolation source: anaerobic digester fed with sludge from wastewater treatment plant | place: Denmark: WWTP Viborg ... | reverse complement strand
TTCCGTGATCGCCTCAGGTTCCGCGGCAGCCTGCTCGGCTTCCTTTTGTTCCTTTTCCACGGTTACCTGAACCTCGGAGAGCACATCTCTGTGCAAACGGATCGGCACACTGCTTTCGCCCAGGCTTTTGATATGCTTTTCCATAATGATCTGGGACTTGTGGACCTCGATCCCTTGTTCCTGCAAGGCAGCGCTGATATCGGTTTCGGAAACCGAACCGAACATGTGGTCATTTTCATCAACCTTGCGAACAAAGACCAGACTGAGTTTTCTGATCTTGGCGTCAAGCTTTTTCAGTTCGGCGACGATGCGCTCTTCTTCCTCGGCAGCTTTGGCCTGGATGGAGCCGAGCCGCTTCATGTTCTGCGGTGTTGCGTAGATGGCCAGTTCGCGGGGGACCAGGTAATTCCGGGCAAAACCGCGCCGGACGTTGACCACGTCGCCTTTTTTGCCCACTTTTTCTATGTGATTCATCAGGATCACTTTCATGAGTATGTTCCTTTCAAGTTTAGTTTTCTCAGGTCAAGCCAGATGTCGGCAAAACCGACAAGGACGACCAGGATGGCGTTTAGTATTATCAGTATGGTCAGCAAGACCATGCCAAATACGTTGGATACGTAGCGGGACGCCCAATGCAGCAGCACTCCGACGCCTTGCAGAAAGGGAACCACGCAAAGCGACAACAGGGTGTTCAGGAAAACCGTGCGCAAATTGGGCGCCAGATACAGCGGCAAGGCCGCCAGAATCAGCAGGTTGTAGTAATGGGGAACCGCAAATTCGCTCCAGCGGAAACGGGCTTTATTCAGGTTCAGAAAGACGACCAGGCCAAGGAACAAGGCCAGGACCTGGGGAACCGTCCAACTTGCCAAAATGAGCCTTCTGGCCATTGACAACGATGCGGCGAACTCGCCATTTTGCATGATCTGGGGATAAAGCCTGGCCATTTCGGCCATTGCCTGGTTGTGGGCTTGCATCAGATAGGGGCCAAACAAAAAATGCCTGGCCAGGCCATAGGCGACGATTAAAACGGAGCCAAGGGTGAAGGCGGAATAGGGCCTGGCGTTCCTGCTAAAAGAATATAGGAACAGGAAAGCCACCAATCCGACTCCCAAAACGGCATCCGAAGCCACCAGCAGGCTGCCCGGCTGCTTGTAGAAAAAAGCGGCAAAGGCGAGAGGAAACACAAAAAACAGAAGCAAGTCCCTATGGGGAGCCTCAGGTTTTCTCAGCAGGCTGAAACGGCTGTAGACCATCGTTAGAAAAAGACCTATCGGCGGGTTGAACGACGCCAGCGCGCCCAACAACAAGACAATGAAATTCACTAATCGATCACATAGGGCAGCAACGCCATCTGGCGCGCGCGCTTGATCTCGGAAGTCAGTTTCCTCTGATGTTTGGCGCAGGTTCCCGTCATCCGGGCGGGATCGATCTTGCCCACGTCGGAAATATATTGGCGGAGCGTGTCCAAATTCTTGTAGTCGATTACGATATCGGGATTGGCGCAGAAGCGGCAGTATTTTTTGCGGGTGAATTTCTTTTTTCTATCAGTGCTGTTCATTTATCATTTCTCCAGTTTATCAAAAAGGCACGTCATCGTTGGTGTGTGCAGCAGGTTGCGGGGCTTCGTCCGGAAGGGGCGGTTCTTCGTCGCTTGCTCCCTCGCCTTCAGCGCGAGGTTTCCATTCCAGAGTCTGAATATAATCCGCGATGATCTCGAAGACCTTGCGGTTTACGTTGTTCGAATCCACATAGGACCGGGTGTCGATCTTGCCTTCGACTAACACTGCAGTCCCTTTATGGGCCAGTTTGCAGATGTTCTCGGCATTGTTGTTCCAGGCGACCACATCCACAAAGACAGGCGTGGACTGCCATTGGTCGGATTCGTCCTTGAAACGCTTATCCATGGCTACCGTGAAGCGGGCCACCGGAGCGCCTTTGGGGGTGTATTTGAGTTCAAGGTCCTGCGTAATGCGGCCGGCGATAAACACTCTGTTCAGCCGGGGTAATTTCAGATCTGCCATGATTCCTCCTATTCGTCCTTGGCGATAAACATGTGCCGGATCACGTTTTCGTTGATGTTGATCTGGCTTTTTACTTTTTTGACCGAGGTGGACTCCATCCTCAGGAAGTTCACGTAGTAGTAAGCTTCCTTGAGTTTGTTGATGGGGTAGGCGAGCAGGCGCTTGCCCCAGGGATCGGTTTTGATGACTTCGCCGCCCTGTTCTTTTACGAGGGCGAGGACGCTGTCATTCAGGGAGCCGGCCTCTTCTTCGTTGAGCTTTGGTGTAATTACCACCATAAGTTCGTAGTTCTTGAGCATCTATTTCTCCTTTGGACCTATGTTTCCGGGATCTTCTGCCCCGGAACAGGATTTTTTCCATCTGCTGAAGGCATCCAACACGGCGTTGAAGCCTTCTTTGATAAACACTTCTAAATAATCGCCGGCCTGCTCCAGGACAGGCCGCATGGCTTCCAATTCTTCCGGAGTGAACCGGTCGAGCACAAAATCGCGGGGATCGCCTTCATCGCGTCCAATGCCCAGGCGGAGGCGTCTCAAATCCTCCGGGGACATTATCTGGAACAGCGATTTCAGGCCGTTGTGGCCGCCGGCTCCGCCGCCGTTGCGCAAACGGAGCTGAGCCAGGGGCAGCTCGATATCGTCATGGACGACAAGAATATCCTCCGGCTGCCAGCGCCGCAGGGCTTCGGACAAAGCGCGCCCGGAACGGTTCATATAGGTTTTTGGCTTGATCAGGCAGGCATTTCCGGCGCGGACGAAGTCAAAGAGCTCGTCATGGCGGAAAGCCAGGCCCCTCTTCTCCGACCAGTGGTCGAGAACGAGGAATCCGGCGTTGTGCCGGGAGAGTTCGTATTCCCGGCCGGGATTGCCCAGCCCAACGATCAGCCTCATTCCTTGGACTTTTCTTCCGTGGCTGCGGCCGCGGGCGCGGCTTCGGCAGGCTTGGCTTCCTCTTCCTGTTTCTTGGCGTGGATGACGACCAGGGTCACATCAGGATGGTCCTTATAATGCCATTTACCCTGAGGCAGGTCTTTTACATGCAGGGAATCGCCGACACCGAGACCGGAAATGTCCAGCTTGATCTCTTCAGGGATGTCTTTGGCTTTACAGGTGATCTTGACGATCCTCTGGATGATATCCGTGAAACCGCCTTCCTTGGTGCCCACGGGCTCACCTGTGAACTGGATGGGAATGTCGAATTCCATCATGGCCGAGGCTTGGACGACCATGAAATCGATATGCAGGATGTTCCGGCTGACCGGGTGGACGAGTTTGTCCTTGAGGATGGTGTGGTATTTTTTTCCATCCAGTTTGATCTCATAAAAGGACAGCTCGTTGAAGCTCTTTTTGTAGCACTGCTGGAATTCGCCCTTGTTTATGGCTATGGGCAGGGATTCCATGCTCTTTCCGTAAAGCACCGCGGGGATCATGCCCGAGGCGCGGAGAGCCGTAAGGTCGCTTTTCCTGACTGTGGTCCTTTTTGTTGCTTCGAGGTTGAATATCATTTATTCCTCCAATCTCAAATCCTATCGGAACAGAATACTGAGAGATTCTTCTATGTGTATTTTCTTGATGGCGATGGCGAGCATCTCGGCAATCGAGAGCTGGACTATTTTGGGGCATTGGACCGCTTCCTCGGACAGAGGGATCGTATTGGTGACAAAGAGTTTTTCGATCGGCGATTCCATGATGTTTTGCACTGCGTGCCCGGAAAGGACGCCATGCGTGCAGGCGGCAAAGATCCTCTTCACATCGTATTGTTGCAGGGCGTTGGCGACCTTGATCAGGCTGCCGCCGGTGTCGATGATGTCGTCAAAAAGGATGGTCGATTTGCCGCAAACATCGCCGATGATGTTGAAAAGTTCTGATTTATCGTCGTTTCCGGTGCGGCGCTTGTCGCCGATGGCAAAGCCGCAGTTCAGCCTTTTGGCCAGCGCCCGTGCACGGTTGGCGCCACCGGAATCGGGAGAGACCACCACGATGTCCTGGATATCCATGCTTTGGAAATAGCGGGCAAAAGTCGGCACCGAATAGAGATGGTCCACCGGGATGTTGAAAAAGCCCTGGATCTGCTCCGCGTGAAAATCCACAGCGATGATGCGGTTGGCTCCGGCGACGGTGAGCAAATCTGCCACAAGTTTGGCCGTGATGGGGACGCGGGGTTGGTCCTTTTTATCGGAACGGGCATAGGCGTAATAGGGAATGACGCAGTTGATGCGCTGGGCTGAAGCGCGTTTGAGGGCGTCGATCATGATCAACAGGTCCATCAGGTTGTCATTGACGGGCCGGTTGGTCGGCTGGATGATGAACACATCGGCGCCGCGTACGTTGTCGTTGATCTTTACGAAAGATTCATCGTTGGAGAATTTAAACAGATCGATATCCGCGAGTGGCACCCCGGCATAGCGTGCCACTTCCTCCGCAAGAGCGCGGTTGGAATTTCCCGTGATCAACTTAAGTTTCGAATACACTTTGATACTCTTTTTTCGATATCGTTCTGGCTATCTGCGTCCAATAGCCCTTTCTGGTGAAATGATCCTGGCATTTCCGCATCTGCTCGGTGTCGTCAAAGACGCCGAAGCAGGTGGAGCCGCTGCCGCTCATCAGGGCGGGTCGAGCTCCCATGTCTTGCAGTGTGGCGATAATCCCGTCAACTGCCGGATATTCCTTTCTGATGGCGGCTTCCAAGCGATTGAAACAGCACTGGCGCCACTCATCCATCCGGAATCTGCGCCTATCTATTTCATCGGGTATGGCAGCCAGCCGGTAAGCCTCAGCGCTGGAGATCGCGATGTGCGGATTCACCAGCAGCAGGCTGTCGATCAGGATATCTTCGCAGGGGGTGACCACTTCACCGCGGTGCGTAGCCCAGGCAGTGCCGCCATGCAGGAAAAAGGCGATATCGCTGCCAAAACGAGCGGCGATGCTTTCCATTTCAGACATGTTCAGGTCCAAGCCCCAGAGGAAGTTAAGCGCTCTGATCACGTTGGCGGCGTTACTGCTGCCGCCACCTAATCCGGCGGCAATGGGAATCCTTTTCTCAAGCTCGATCTCCACTCCCCAAGGGGGCTGGAATTCTTGCTGCAGAAAATGGGCCACTTGCAGGACCAGATTGCTTTCCACAACCATTTCGGGCAGGTTTGACCACATTTTTACGCCCTGCTTTTTTGTCAAAGCATATTTGAGCATATCACAAATTGAGACACTGCAAAGCAATGTCTCAATCTGATGGTACTTGTCCGGCAGTTCTGCCAGGAGCTCAAGATGCAGGTTTATTTTTGCGCAGGAGGCGAGCTGCACTCTTCTTCTGCTTGGCGGAGGCGTCGTCTCCATAGTAGTAATAGTAGTAGTAGTAATAGTAGTAGTAGTTTTGCTTGCTGTAGTATTTTTGGACGTAGATGCCGTTGACGATGATGCCGTCGATCTTGGCGTTGATGTTTTCCATCAGTTCCTTGGTGCGCTTCACGATACCTTTCTCGGTGAAGCCGCAGCGGACAACGATCAGGGTAAGGTCCACCTTTTTGGTCAGGATCAGGGCGTCGGTGACGGCGATGATGGGCGGCGTGTCGAAGAGGATGTAATCGTATTTGGTCTTAACTTCTTCCAGCAGCTTGTCGGTACGGGTCGAAGAGATCAACTCCGAGGGGTTAGGTGGCACGAATCCGCTGGTGATGACATCCAGATTGGGAATGCCTGAAGGCTTGGCAACCTGCTCCAGCTTGACGTCTGGATCGATCAGGTAATCGCTGAGGCCGTTTTCCTTCTCCACGCCAAACTTGTTGTGGATCATCGGCCGGCGCATGTCCATATCGACAAGCAGGACCTTGCTGTTCATTTGGGACAGAGTGATGGCCAGGTTAACAACTGTGGTGGATTTTCCTTCCTTGGGACCCGAGGAAGTAACCAATAGTGTGGTGCTGCCCACCGGCTTTTTGGCCAGGACGTTGGTACGCAGGGTGCGGTAGGATTCGGCGATGGGCGATTTGGGAGCGTAGTGGGAGACCAGCTGCATCATCACGTAATGCAGTGATTTGCTCAACTGCTCCTTGTTCTCTCCTTCGGCTTGTTCGATCATGCTGTTGAATTCGTTGATGCGGGTTTCCGATTCCTGGATGAGGGGGATCGTGCCGAAGATCGGCAGCCGTACGTAGTTTTCCATGTCCTCGAGGGTGCGGAGCTTCGTATCCAACGAATGGACCAAAAAGGCTGCCGCGATGCCCAAGCCCAAGCCCAGAATGATGCCTACGAGCATGTTCATGGAAACGCGCGGTTTGATTGGAGCGCCGGGTTTGTCGGCGTAGTCAAGGATGCGGACGTTACCGATCTTGGCCTGTTCGGCGATGCGGGCATCTTCGTATTTTTCCATCATGATGCCGTAGATCTTCTCGTCCAGGGTCATGCTGCGCATCAACCGGGCAAGTTCCAACTCCTTATCGGGCAGGGTGATGATCCTGTCGTCATAGATGGATTTAGTTTGCTCAAGGCCGTTGACCTGGGTGCGCGCCATTTCGAGGTCGACACTGGCCTGCACGATCTTGGTGAGCAATTCGTTGCGCGTGGTGAGAGGGTCTTTGTCCATGGAGACGGCGATGAACTTGCGTATTTCTGTATCCAGGGTGGCCTTCGTTTTAGCCAGTTCTTCCTGGAGCAGCTTCATCTGGGGATGGTTCTCCTGGTAATCCTCGTTGGTGCGCAACCTGGCGATCATTGCCTGGGTGTTGGTAATCTGCTTGCGCAATTCTTCTATGTAGGGAGCCTGGAGAACGTTTTCCACCTGGGTCAGCAGGGAATCCTGGTCCGCCAGTTGCTTCTGATAAAGGTTCAGGGTCTTGGCTTTTACGGCTTGCTCTGTGAGGGCTGCTTCGTATTGGGATTCAACATCGGCTGACTGTTCGATCCATTTTTTAGTTGTTTCGGATAACTCTACCAGTTTGTTTTCGTTTTTAAAAGCGCGTAAGTCGTCTTCCGATATTTGCAAACGGCGGGAGATAAGATCCAGCTGTTCGCCCAGGAACTCCCTGATGGTTGTAAATTCGAGTCGGGCGATCTGGGTATCCTGCTGCTGGACGGCGTCAGCGATGGCATTCACAGCTGCCATTGCTTCGCCCTGGTTGGTGGATTCAAAGGAGAGGGTCAGGATGTCAGTGTCTCTCTTCGATTCGACTTTAACTCCTCCGAGTCTGCCGGCGGGATAATCGGAAGTGCTGATCGGATAGGCTTCCCAATCAGGATTTTTCTTCATGATTTCCCAAGCCGCGGTGAGTACTGATTTGCTCTTTATCTGTTCGATCTGGTTGTTGATATAGTTTTTCCCGGAGCCTTGCGTGGTCAGGGCAAGGATATCCGCGCCCGTGTTCTGGTTTTCCAGCAGGATCCTGGCTGAGGCTGCATAGATGCGGGGTTGCCTGTATGTGTAAATAATGGTACCGGCAAGGATCAGGATGAAGATCAGGATGATCAGATACCTGTATTGCAGTATTATGCGCAGGTAATCCGACAGCTTGATCTCATCCGGCTGAAGAGGCTGGGGTATTTGCGTGGGTTGTTGTTCCATCTCGTCTACCTATTTTAAATTATTGATGAGGTTGTAAACGCTGAGGACGATGACCACCTTGGAGAGGAAATCCGCCACCCTGCTGAATGCGTAGAAAATGGTCCCGGAAACAACAATAGTATCCCCAGGTTGAAGGCGAAGGTCATAAAGGGTGCTTTCCACCTCATCTCCGGTCATTTCATCCACCACTTTGGTCTTTTGAGTGCTGGTGGCGAGGAATTGGTGGTCAGCCGTCTCCATGTATTTTTTCAAGTTCAGCCAAATGATCTTGGCTTCTTTGCTGCTATCCATAGACGTATTTTCCGGCCTGACGATCCGGATTTTGGTGAGTTTTGCATCCTCAGTGGGGCCACCAGCCAGAGCGAGCAGGGTCAAAAAATCCGTATCATCGGGTACAAGGTATAATCCGGGCTTGGCCACCCTGCCCAATATATATACGTTCATCTTCAGTTTTTCCACTCCAGCCCGGTTTCCCTCGTAGGAATAGGCGGAGATGCTGCTCGAAGACATTGCCGACGGGGCAGTAGTAGTCTGGGCAAACATGAGCAGGGACGTGCATATAATCAATAGTGACAGCAGGTATTTCTTCACCTTAGCCTCATTTTCTATGGTTTTAGTAATATTTTATCAGTATCGTTTTACGTCAAGACAAATCTTTAACATATTGTAGAATAAGCCTTTGCCTTTGAATGACAGAGAAAACACATGATCACACATTTTTCCCATATCATACCATGCTATTGTATGTAAACAACTCGTTCGTTGGATTCGGAGCCCATGTTCATCTGCATTTGCTGGTCCATGTCAAAGGAATCCACACGCCAGCGCAGGCTTTGTCCTGAATATTGCTGGGCCAGGTTGACAGGGAGGGTCACCGACAGCGGATCAACTTCCAGCGCGACCACCAGATCGTGATGCCAGACGTAGTTGTAATTCTCATCGAACAATATCAGCCGGTACATCGAAGCGTATCCGCTGCGGTTCCATTTGAACTCAGCTCCGACTGGCGAAATAGTGGCATTGTTTTCCGGGGTAAGCAAGATGCTCTTGCTGAGGAGGGCGTACGAAACGGTATCAGAACGTGACGAATTGCCTGAGGAATCCACCAAATCGATGTAATAGGAGTACCAGACCCGCTCCGTCAATTGGTTGTCCGTGTCCAAATAATATGAGGCTGAGGAGGGGATGGAGTCAATCTGCACCGGTTCGGTATTGAAATCGTCGTAACGCCAGATCTTGACATGGCTGAGATCGTTATCAACGAAGGGATCCCAGGAAATGCGGATCCAATCGCCATCGGGAACGGTGTCTATGCCGTTGTTCTCGTCATTGAGCTGGACCGGTTGTCCGTTGTAAACGACAGGTTGATCGCCAGTATCTCCCAAATGCGGGACCATAACAGGTTCCACGGGTGGTATTTTGTCTTTTTCGTTCTCATCCCTACCCGAGCAAGCGCTTAGGATAATCAGGGAAGCCAGGAGCATGAATAACAGCGGATAACGCATTTTGAACTCCTTTAGAAATTGACTCTCAAGCCAATGCGGTTGGTGATGCCGACGGGATTGGTCACCAGGGCGTAGTCTATTCCCACGCCGTATACTTTGACGGTAGCGCCGCAAGTCAGGTTTTTATCGTAGTAACCGGCCCGCACGGCGCCAAAATCCTTGTAAGCCCATTCCACTCCATAGTGGCTGGTGCCGTCGTAAACATAATCATAATCATATGCGACAGTCAGGTTGGATTCGAGAGCGGGAAAAGGTTGGGTGACAGCTAAGCCGATCTTTGTATTGAACAGCGCCTGGTCAACATGGTCGGTCTGCGTGTCCCAACTGATATCCGTACCGGAAATATCCTGGAAATTCATGCCGAAATCCAGTTTTCCCAATTCTTCCCAATCGAAGAGTATGCCCAGATCGGTTTTGACCTTAAAGCCGAAATCGAGGCCGATGCCTGTAGCCTGGTTGTCCAGCAATTCGCGGCGGATGTACTTGACGCCGCCACCCATGTGAAAGTCCAGCGGTACCGCGAAGAAAAGCCAGCCCATGTTCAGGTCGTAATGCAAATGCTTGGCGAACGCGAACTGGTAGAGGTCGTCGTGACTGCTGAATTTATCGTCGGGAATGCCGGACAGCTGGTAAACGCTGTTGTTGATGCGCTGGTCCACATTGGTGCCGATCAGGTAACGTTCATCAAATACCGGTATGTTGGATATGGTCAGGCGGGTCAGGTTCAGACCGATGGTCACTCCGTTTGGCAGAGGCTGGCAGTAACCGACATTGTCGTAGGAAGCCAGGCCGTTGTAGAGGAAAGCATGCATGGCCGACACTTCCGATTCCCGGATTTGCGAGATGCCGCCGGGGTTCCAATAGATCGCGGAACAGTCGTTGGCCAGCGCAGCAAACGCGCCTCCCATTCCCAGAGAACGTGTTCCGGCTCCGATCATCATAAAATCTCCCGCGTAACGTCCAGCCGCCAACGGAACCAGGATCAGCAAAACCGCCAGTGATGTCAGTATTTGTCTTTTCATCATCTTCCCTCTATTTGAGAATTGCCATTTTCATTGTTTTCTCGATCTTCTTGCTGCCTTTGGAGGCAATGATCTTGTAGAAATAGACGCCGTTCGCCAGATAGTAATCATAATCGTCCTTACAATCCCATCCGTATAAAGTGCGCGGATATTCGTGGTAACCCACTCCCGTCGGCAAGTTTTCAAAGGTTTTAACCAGCCTGCCCGCAACTGTGAAGACTTTGATCTTGACTTCGTCGGCATCATCGGTCAGCACGTATGTGAACCTCGTCCTGCCTGCGTTCTTGGGATCGTTCGTAGCTCCGTCCCCCAAAACCGGATTGGGGTAATTGGCGACATTGACCACATCGAATTTCTCATTCACCGTAAACTGGATATCGCGCGTATTGTAGTTGCCGTTTACGTCCTTGCAGTCGATGTCCATGTAGTAATCTCCCTTGCCGAGGTCAAGTTGGTACTTGATCGGAATGCGGTTGACATTGTCCAGATTGATGGTGGCCACATATTCTTGGGGATCGATCAGGTTTCCGTTCAGATAGAGGCGGATGGTGTTGTCAAAGACGTCAATGCCATTGGCATCGCTCAACAGCAGGGAAATAGTCCCCTTGCCTGAGATGTAGCCGCCCACCGTGAATTCCTGATCCTGTACGTTTACGTCTATTGATGGCCTGATGCGGTCGTTATTGCGATATATGGTATAAATGCCTTGCCTGCTGACCTCAAAAACGACTTTATTGGCCTGGGTGTCCACGTTTCCGCCCTGATGGATCCACTTGCTGCCAGTGGCATCCCAACGGTAGATCTTGAAGGAATTGTCGGATTCCTGCTGTTGTGTGTCAGGGTCGTTGGCGCTGTAGAAGAAAGAGAGTTTGAATTTCTTGTTGTTGATCAATGTATCCGTAGAATCAACCAAGGCGGGATTGAGGGTTCTGATCTCATATGCTTGCGATTGGATGTCGCTGGTCACGGTGTCAGCGCTCAGCAGTTTGATGGTGGAAATGTCCGGTTGGTTGGTTGCCGTCAGCGAGCCCATGGCATTGATATAGAATACTGAGCTTTCGCCACTGGGCACCAAACCTTGCGGAATCTCGCAGAATACATTGCTTTCCAGGCTGTGGATGATATCGCCTTCGTTACCAACGGCGTAGTAGTTGTAGTTGGTGGTCAGGGAGAGCGTGTTGTTGGCTGTGCCCTGATCCCATTCCGGGAAAGCGTTGGATGTGTTCACCCGTGCGGTAAAGATGATATTTCCCTGGCTTAAGCCTGCCAGGGGAATCGTTTCCCAGCGTCGCTGGTTCACTTCCAAGGGTAGGATGTTCTGGGTGGAAAACAGCGTCTGCGTTCCTCCCACTGGTCGCGTGTAGAGGCTCAAGTCTGTCATGATGGAAGGTGCGTCGCCGGTGTTGCCGACCAGCACTTTGATGGCTTGGCCCCCCTCGGTCGCCTCAAGTTGGATGTCACCCAATTGCATGTCGGGACCGCGTGTGATGTAGCTGCTGGTCAGCGATTCATATGTCCCGGTAGGCGTTGTCACAACATATTTGCAGGCNNTCCTGCACTGTCTACACGGGCTTTACAAGTAACCGATAGAATATCGTCATTGCTGAATACTTTGGCGATAAAGGCGACGGAATCGTTCCAAGCCGGGCTGGATGGAATAGTTGAATGGTGCATGGCTGCAGCCCTTCCCACTCCAAATGCCGATCTACCTATATATTCATTGGTCGGCGAATATCCTGCCACATAGATCGACCGCAGATAAGGCGGATTGATGTCAGTAGGCACTACATAGCTGGCATTGAAAGCGCCGTTGATCACCGGCAGATCGTAGGGGATGTTGACTTCCACCTCGTTGCCGTTTTGGATATAGAGCCTTGCCGCCAGTACGTCGGATGGGAACTGCGCGCTTACCAGTAGGGTATCCCCTGGCGCGAGGACGTAGTTATCGGCAGAAACAGGAATTCCGCCGACGGGTTTCAAAGTGTGGATCAACGGATCTCCCAACATGGCGGCGGCGTTGATCAACGCGTATCTGGTCGTGGAAGATGTGTTCATTGCGTAGAAACGGGACAAGGCAAATTGGTACGCCTCCCCGATAGTTGCGAAATCATGCTTGAAGATCGCTTCAGTCAAGGCTTGCGCCCATACTTCATCCTGATACATGTAACCAAGGCCGCTGAAGCCGAAAGTCGTGATCGCTCCCTTATTCGGTTGCATCACCAGCGCCTCGCTGATGCTGGCGATGCCGTTGGTGTCGAAGGAAGAGGCGTAACAGCACATGCTCATGACGATGGGGTAGGTTTGGTTGTTCAGCGTCGCCACGTCATTGTAGTTGAAAAGGTTGTAGTCGGCCCAAATGCGGCCTCCGCCGTGGCCGAAGAAATGCAGATACTGGGTGCCCGAGTTAAGCGCATCTTTCAGATCGAAGGTACCGCCGAAATACTGAATGCTGACTGTTTGGGTTGAGGTGTAAACCCTCGTGGCGCGGTAATCCTGCGGCATATTCTTTCTGCGTAGCCGTTCGGATTGCTGCGCGAAGATATCATCCGAATCGGTAATCTTGCCGCCGGAAGTCAGTGTCAGATGGCTGTTCCAAAGCCGCGAGGTCAATGGATTAAAGCGGTAATTGTAGGCCTTATTGGCAAAATCCATTATTTGCTCAGGTTTGAAGGCATTAATCCTGGCGACAGCGATATCCGGCACAAGGTCGTTGCCTACGATTGTTGAGTACCATCCGTCGCTGGCTGTGGCGCCATGTTCGTTTGTCCATGTCTTTTTTACCGGCACCAGCGCATAGATCCGGGACGGGCTGTTGTCGCGCTCGTCGTCGACGCCTTCACCGAGCAAAATCACATGCGTCAGTTGCGGCGACCCCCAATTGTTGTAGGCATAGGTAAAGAACGCTTTCAGAGACTCCGCGGAACGGATGCCGTTGTTGAATTCATCGAAGATGTCCTGATAATCCACTTTCGCGATGGTGTTATTGGCGCTTTCCCAAGTGCTGACGAGCAGGTCGGTACCCTCGGAGTGCAGGAATTCGTAATTGCCCACGATGATCACATTGGCGTGGTTGCCCGGATTCTTCAGGTCGGAAGGCAGATTCAGCCGTAATTCCTTGGGGCTCAGTTTCTGGTTTTCGGTCACGGCGTAGTATTGGATGGCGTCAGAGGCCACGCTATCCTGCAGCGTGACCGTCCACGGCGCCACTCCGTCCAGGTTGAACGGCTCTACCTGGCAGCTGTTGAAGACGCTGGATCCGATCTTATATACGGAGATGTCGCTGCCGCTGAATCCCGTGACTTGGAATTGATATAGCCCGGCGGGGCGGTTGGAGGGCTTGGAGAACTTGATCTTGTCGTCGTCGGTTTTGTATTCGCGCCAGTAATTCACTTCCAGATAATCAAAAAGCACCTGCTCGCGGTCGCCGGAGAGGGTGTTGCCGGAAAGGCTGATGTAGAGGTTGTTGGTACCGTGATGCAGATAGGAATTGGATATCGGATTCGCGTTTTCGAAGATCTTCTCCGTCTGCCCCACCCAAGTCTGGGTATTTACCATTGCTGCGTTGATCCGCACTGTCGCCTCGTGGTCATATTGGTTGGCGCCCACGCTTTCCGCGTAGGTGAGCCCGTAGAGGCAGGCTTTGACGCTGGCGGTGCGGATGATGCTGTCTTTGGGATATTGCAGTTGGAAGGGAATGATATCCAGGTTCGGAGCGTTTATTTTGCGCCAGAACCATACATCCTCACGGAAGAAATTGGGATTCGTCACGCTCCAGCCATGTCCTAGTTTATCCATCATCAGTTGCTCTTCGAAGTGTACCGATGACTCGTAGGCGTCGGGAACGATGTAATCGGAAGGGTTGGAGGCGATCAAGCCGCCGTTCTCCACTGCCATCCTGGCGCCCAAACTGTCCTTCAGATACAGCGCGTAGACATTTTCGTCCGTGTAATCGTCGTAGTATTTCGTCTCGCCGTAATGCCGGTCGCCGTAAAACTCGAAGTAGTCCTGCTGGTCAAAATCGCCGTCCGATTCACCAATAAAGTGGATCGGCACCGGCCCGTTCTCGTTGCGCAGTTCCAGATAGCGCGGATCGACATCGTTCATATCCCACGCCATTTCGACGTCCAGCGAGTCGGTCATCGTCTCGATAAAATCATGCAGCATGGCGTAAGTGACCTTGTAGATGCTTTCTTTATCAACGATCAGTTGGATCTCGTTGACCTGAGTGGTGCCGCTTTTTGGCGATTGATAGGATGTGTCGCGGACTTTGGGCAACCGCCAGGCCTTGGAGGTGGCGTTGTTGAGGAATAGCGCGTCGCCGGCTTGATCGACGGGATTCTCGCTGAGTTGCCAATCGACGGAGGGTCCTTTGCTGCCGGAGATCAGCACGTGGATTATGAAATGCGTGTTCACCACCAGTTCTTTGCTGGCGGCCTTGTATTGGAAGGGGAAGATCTGCAGCGGAACGAAGTTGCGGTCGCCGGCGAAGGCGGAATCCGCCTTTTTGACCAACTCCACAGGATAGGGCAGCGAACTCTCATAAACCTGCCGGTTCTGGAAGAAAACGTAGTCGGCGTCCTCTTTATCGTTGTCCACCACCATCTTGTACACCGGCTTGAGGTTGACGTTGCGGATGACGGTCGTGCTCAGGTCGCTGATCTGGAAGGAGATGTCCCCATCAACGGGAATCGCGATCGCCTCGCCGTAAACCCGCACTTCCGGGAAGCCTTCCTCGGCGTGGATGGCGCCGTAGTCGCTTTCGATGTGTTCCCAGGTGGCGCCGTTGATCTTCTGGTGCGCGATTTCATATTCGGGCAGGTTGAATTCGAGGGTGAGCGCGTCCTGCGACTGGCTGAGCACCGTCACGTCAGCGCAGAGGGCCGTGAAAGCCGTCAGCGCCAGCAATACCAACATATAAGACTTCATGAATCCGCCTTCAAAGTTCGTTCTTCCGCAAAGCGATGTCCTTGCGGCAGTATTTTCCGTAAAACTCGATCAATTCCGCGTCGCGATACACTTGCTCGCGTGCCTGGGTTACATTTTCACCGAACGCCGCCAGCGACATCACCCTGCCGCCACCGGTGAGCAGTTCATCCTTGCGGCAGTCAATTCCGCTGTAATAGATCTGGCTTTTGACGCCTTCTTGCATCCGGATCGGATACCCTTTGCCATATTTACCGGGATAGCCTTGGGATGCCAAAACGACGCAGACGCCTGCTTTGGCGCTCCAGTTGAGTTCCAGTTTATCCACTGTTGCGTCGAGGATCGCCTTGCACACCTCAGACAGCGGAGTTGACAACGCAGGCAGCAATACCTGCGTTTCGGGATCACCCAGGCGGCAGTTGAATTCCAGCACCTTGGGACCCTCTTTGGTGATCATCAGCCCGCAATAGAGGAAACCGCGGTAGGGGCAGCCTTTGTCACGCATTGCTTTGAGTACCGGAGCGATGATCTTCTCCTCGATCTCGGCGCGGTAAGGTTCCGCTTCGGGTATGGGATAAACGGCTCCCATGCCGCCTGTATTGGGGCCTTTGTCGCCGTCAGCCAGTTGTTTGTAGTCTTGCACAAAGGGTGTCGTCTGGAAATGCGTTCCGTCTGTGACTGCAAACAGCGACACCTCCCAACCCCGCAAACACTCCTCTACGACATGGCTGAAAGTGTTGCCAAACAAGCCCTTCAACTCATACAGCGCGTCATCCGCCTCGTGCAAATTGTTGACGATATAGACGCCTTTACCGCCGGCGAGGGCGTCCGCCTTGATTACCACAGGATATTCGTTCTTTTTACAGAGATACTCCAGCGTGTGCTCCGGTTCCAGGAAATGCTCCCATTTCGCAGTGGGAACGCCGTATTCCGCCATCAATTCCTTGGCGAAGACTTTGCTGGTTTCGATCTTGGCGGCTGCTTGCGAAGGCCCCACGCAGGGAATGCCGAGTGAGGTGAGATGATCGCTCAAACCCTCTGCCAAAGGCTTTTCCGGCCCGATAACGACGAAATCCGGCTGCTGCTTTTCGCACCACAGCCTGATGGCTATCGTATACCCAGCGATGCAGGGAAATTGCGTCGCTATGCCCGCGTTTCCTGGTGCCAGCGTCACGTCGGCCTGTTCTTTGGCAAATGCCGTGGCGAGGGCGTGTTCTCTGCCGCCGCCGCCCACGATGAGGATCTTCACATCATTTTCCTTGGATGATTCTGGCCAGAGTCAAGAGCGCGTATTCGGCGGCCTTATATCGGATGGAGGCTCTGTCGCCGGTGAAAATCTGTTTGCGCGTTTGCGTCTGGCTCAAATACGAAAATCCAAAACATACAGTCCCGACCGGTTTTTCACTGCTGCCGCCTTCCGGTCCGGCTACGCCGGTTACCGAAATCGCCGTCGAGGAATTTGTCAAGGATTTTATTCCCCGCGCCATTTCCCCAGCGCATTCTTCGCTGACTGCTCCGTATTTTACCAGCGTTTCCTTGGTAACCCCCAATACTTCGTGTTTGACTTCATTGGCATAGGCCACGATGCCGCCCAAAAGGACATCGGAGGCTCCCGCCAGTTCGGTTAGCATTGCCTGCACCAAACCTCCGGTGCAGGATTCGGCGCAAGACAGCGTCAATCCTTGCTTTCTCAATAGTTCGCTCAACACGCTGACGGGAGTGTCGGAATCTTCTCCCCAGACGTATTTAGTTATCAAAGGATGGATATCGACGGCAGTCTTTTCTATGGCCACAGCATCCGTTCCGTAGAGGCGCAGATCAACCCTTCCCGTCTGCGGTAGCCAGGCAAGATTGACGCCCGACGGAATAATGATGCCGGCGAGTTTCTCCGCCAAAGCCGATTCCGAGATGCCGAAGGTATGCAGCGTCTTTTGGCTGATTGCTTCCCTCAGTCCGTAAGCCTCTACTAACAAGGGTTTGGCGGCTGTCTCGAAGACGTGTTTCATCTCCAAAGGCACACCGGCAAAGGCGAAAAAGCGCTTGCTTCCCTGAGCGAAATACAATCCCGGAGCGGTGCCGCGTGCGTTGCGCAGAGCCGTAAAGCCTTTGGGGACCAATGCCTGGTTGCGGTTCACCTGCGGCGTCGGCATCTTCCTGGCGGCAAACATCGACTGCACCCGCGCCCACACTTCCGCGTCGAAAACCAGTTCCACGCCGAAGAAATCCGCTATCGCGCGTTTGCTGATATCGTCGTCGGTGGGACCCAGGCCGCCTGTGGTGATGACCACGTCAAAGCGCTCCCAGCAATGCTTCAGGGCCTCGCCGATAGCCTTGCTTTCGTCTTTCACGGTGACGGAATACTCAGTCGGTACGCCCAGAGACGCCAGTTCCGCCGCCAGCCACGCCATATTGGTGTTGAGCGTGCGTCCCAGCAGGAGTTCGTTGCCGATGCTGATTATGGCGCTGGAGGGCATCGGATCAGTAACTTTTGGCGAAGACCACGCGCCGCCGGGAATCCTTGCCGCAGCAGACGCATTTGCCCGCCTCGCTTTCGGCGTCGAAGGGGATGCAGCGCACGGTGACCTTGAGTTCTTCCTTGATCTTCTCTTCGCAAGCGATATCCCCGCACCAATGCGAGAGCGCGAAGCCGCCGTGGATCTCCGGCTGTTCCGCATTTTGCGGCGTGAAGAACTTGTAGAACTCCTCCTTGCCGTCGATGCGCAAAGTATTGTCCAGCCTGAAGCGCAGCGCTTTCTCCAGGATGTTTTTCTGCATTTCGGAGAGCGTCCGGAGGCAATGGGAAACAACTTCCCCCACCGGCACCGACTGCTTCTCGCGCGGTTCCTTATCGCGTCTGGCAACCATCACGCTGCCGGAAGCGACGTCCCGCGGTCCGATCTCGATGCGCAAGGGGATCCCTTTCTTGATCCAATGCCAGTTACGCTCGCTGGAAGTGAGTTCGCGGTCGTCCAATTCGGTATAAACGCGCACTTCCTCAAACTCTTTATGGTGAAAGGCTGCTTCGAGTTCTTTCGCCAGCCCCAGCACCGCTTTTTTCTCTTCTGCGTCGCGATAGATGGGGATGATGGCGATATGCGACGGCGCTATTTTCGGCGGGAGAACAAGCCCGTTGTCATCGCTGTGCGCCATGATCAGAGCGCCTATAAGGCGTGTCGAAACGCCCCAGGAAGTAGTCCACGCCAGTTGGAATTCCCCGTCGCGGTTTTGGAAGCGGATATTGGAAGCCTGGGCAAAATTCTGTCCCAAAAAGTGCGAAGTCCCCGATTGCAGCGCCTTCCTATCCTGCATCATCGCTTCGATGCAATAGGTGTTCACAGCGCCCGGAAACTTCTCCCCTTCTGTCTTTTCGCCTTTTATCACAGGGATGGCGAGGTATTGCTCCGCAAAATCTGCATACACGTCCAGCATCTTCAAAGTCTCTTCCATCGCCTCTTCGCGGCTTTCGTGCACGGTGTGCCCTTCCTGCCAGAGGAATTCCGTGGTGCGTAGAAAGAGCCGCGTCCGCATTTCCCAGCGCACGATATTGGCCCATTGGTTGATGAGCAGCGGGAGGTCGCGGTAGGAATTGACCCATTTGGCAAACGACGCGCCGATGATCGTTTCCGAAGTCGGACGCACGATGTAGGGCTCGGTGAGTTCCCCCGCCAGTTGCAGTCCGCCGTTGGCGCCGTGTTCCAATCTGCTGTGCGTGACGACAGCGCATTCCTTGGCGAAGCCTTCGACGTGCTCCGCTTCTTTCTCGAAGTAACTTTTGGGGATGAAGATCGGGAAATAGGCGTTGCGGTGTCCCGTCTCGCGGAACATCCCGTCCAATACTGTGCGGATGTTTTCCCAGATCGCGTAGCCCCACGGCTTGATCACCATGCAGCCGCGCACCTCGCTGTTTTCAGCCAGATCCGCCGCCCGCACCACCTGCTGGTACCATTCGGCGTAGTTTTCGTTACGCGTCGGTTCGATCGCCGTGCGCTCTTTCTTGCTCATTGATTCTCCACGTAAAAGCGTTTGGAGAACCACTCCTGAAACGCCGCCATTATGTCAACTGAAAACCCAAGGTGGCAGCCGGAGAGAGACAGACTTCCGCGAAGTGGGTGAAAAAGCGCCTGTGATGCACTTCTGACGTCTGTCCGCTCTCTCCCGCATAGCCTCCTTTTGTCGGGCTTTTTGTGCCTCACTGCCGGGTGCAGGCACAAACAAGCCCGCACTGAAAGGAGGCATTATGCCCGTCAAAGATACACTGCAAGAGGAATTGGAGAACTTCCTCGCCCACCACGCCAAGATGGACGGCGCGAAACTGCTCGCCTTCCTCATCCGGTGGCGCGGCCACGAATTCCACTGCGCCCAACTCTCGCATCTTGTCTTCCCGCCCGAAAACGACCGTATGGAACTGCTTTACGAGCAGTCCGGACTGTCTGAAGACAGCGATCCCCACAGCGAAGAAGAATCCCAGAGCGAGACCTACTTCCGGCAAAATCCCGCCAATCCCCAACTGACCCGCGCCCGCGCCCTTGATCCCTTCGACGTCGCCGGACTCGTCACATTCAGGACATATTCCAATCCGCTCACCGACCGCCAGACCCTGCGCGAGATCGCCCGCCGCGAGAAAAAACTCCTGCGCGACATCTCCGCCAGTATCAACCCGGAAAACGCCCGCCGCGAACTGAATGCTCTGCGCGGCTACCGTTCCTACTGCCTCATGCCCGGCAACAAGATCCGCCAGCACACGCCGGAAATCACCAAAACCTACCAGTCATTGCGCCAGGCCGTCAAGCGCCTCCTGGATAAACTTTCCGAAAATGCCGCCCTGCGCCGTTATATCGACTCCCGCCTCACTACCGGCCTGTATTTCGTGTGGAGATGAAAAGCGCTGATTGGCACAGAAAAAGAGAACGCTGATGAAAAGGGAAAACGAGGATTGAAAGAGGCCACAGAAAAACACAGAAAAGCGCTGATTTCCGCAGAAAAAAAGGAAAAAGAGGATTTGGAGGATAGAACGCTGATAATACGATCGACTTGATCGACATGATTACTTAACCTTACATACGAAGGCACAGATCTACGCACGGGAACATGTCACTGCCCTTGGATGCCAATCAACAGCGTGTGCTGCCCTCGACTCATACTGGCCGTAGCATGTTGGGGAGATGTACGCCGAATATGCCACAAGGTGATGAGAGAGTTCTGGGAGGGGCTAAGTAAAAGGGTTAATCAGTTAATGAGTTAATAAGTTAATGCCCTGCATTATATCCCTTCTGCATTTGGCTGGCAGTATTAATCCGAATCGATTAACTTATTAACCCGCTGCCTGGGAGCAGCAGATTGTCCGTCTCTTACAGAAAGGCTTTGCGGCTCATTTACTGATCTCTTGGCCAGATAATCCGTTGACATGTTATCAGATTGGACTGCTTACCTCTAAACCCAGTAGGGAAGTAAGGCGCGGCCCCCCTCTCACTCCGGGAGGGGGGCTCGCGCCTTTGTCATTGCAGAGAGAACAAGCCGGCTTTTTTATCGATAACCTGATTCATTTCGGGAGGTTATAGGTCGGAAGCGTAGCGAAATCCATAGACATACAACTGGTTGGCGGTACCGTTGCGGACGGTGATGTCTTTCGCTTTCAAGCGGTTGGAGAGTTCCGCCGAACGTAGCGAAAGGCAGTCGTTCCTTTGTGCCCAGGCGTTGTATTGCAGGCACAGTTCCTTGAGCATGATCTTGCCGGTAGCGTCTTCCGAGCAGCATTCGGAGAGGAAGCGCGCCACGTGGTCGCATTCCCCGAGGTAAATCTCCATCTCTTTACGGCAGACGGTTGGGAGCGCCAAACCTTCTTTCTGATACAGTTTCCAGCCATTCAGCAGCCAGTTGAGGATGCCGCTTTTTTCCTCCAGCAGGACGTCCTCATAGCGGTTGACGCGCTCTTTCTCGCTGAAAAAGTGTTAGAAGGGAATGAGCACGATGCGCCTGAGCAGAGCGGCGTCGCTGAAATTGAAGCGAGGTTTGTGGTTGCTGCGCACCCAGAGTTTGTGGCTGGGCACGAATTCGCAGGGTTCGTGGTAGAGTTCCCGCGCGACGATCTGGTCGCGGCTGCTGAGGTGTTTGACCTCGAGGTCGTTGAATTCGCTTTTGTCGGCGATTTCATTGGTGGTGGCGAAGCGGATGCCTTTCAGCCGCGCTTTGAATTGCATGTTGATGCCGGTTTTATCGAGTTTGGACTTGGTGAGGACGCTGGCGTCCAACTCCAGATGGTAGTCGCCGAAGATCCTGCGCAGCGTCTCGAAGAAGGTGGTTTTGCCGTTGGCTCCCTTGCCGTGGGCGAAGAAGAGGTATTCCTCGCTGATTTCGCCGCTGAGGGAGAGGGAGAGGGCTTTTTGCACGAAGGAAATCAACTCTCTGTCGCCGCCGAAGACGGTGTCCAGAAACTCCTTCCAGCGCGGGCAGGCGGCCTTTTTATCATAGAAGACGGGCAGGCGCCGCGTGTGCAATAAAGCGCGCAATTCCTTTTCGCCGCGGATGATCTTGCCGGTGGAGAGGTCGCAGGCAGCGTTTTGGAAAGCGACGATGCTGTCGCTGGCATCGACCTCGTGGCTGAGCACGGTAAGGGCGCTTTCGTGCTCGAGATAGCGGATGACGGATTCCTTCGAGTGGGCGTTGGAGAGTTTTTTGATGATGCTGTCGATGACCGTTTGCAGGTTTGAACCGCGCTGTTGGGAGAGCAAAAGGCGCAGGTCGCGCAGGTCGTCGTGGACGGTTTGCGCTTTGCTGATGTTTTGCCAGGCCTTGCCGTTCCAGGCGATCCAATGGCCGCCGTCTGTGACGTAGCGATGGTTATCGCCGTAGTGGCGGATGAACAGGCGGGCGATCGTGCTGTCCGTGTCGTCACGGATGTCGGAGGCCTCCAATTGCGGTTGGGCGGGGGTTTTCGTCTTTTTGGGATGTGCTTTGGGGGTGGCGGTATACTCCGGCGCGAAGGGGATTATCTGCGCGGCGTCGGAGCCGTCCGCCAGGAACTGGGAAATGGTAAGGGGCGTTTGCGGTGCTGAGGTTTTGACCATAGGCTGGGTTTTCTCCTTTTCCGATTTTGTTGTGTGAGGCGTGACTTGCTCATGTTTCGAATCCATAAGACTCCTTTTTTCTAAGGTTTGAGGTTACTTAATGTCTCGGCGGCGAGGTGGGGTCGCCGCCATCACCATTTTACCGCTATATAATATAATGCTATTTCAGAAAAAAGCAAATTATTTT
>MTKZ01126146.1_pt1 | contig 22291 bp, 25 predicted proteins | sample 1042781 | NCBI WGS metagenome assembly MTKZ01 (sample SAMN06212207, study PRJNA360539) | anaerobic digester metagenome | biome: Wastewater treatment plant; material: sludge; isolation source: anaerobic digester fed with sludge from wastewater treatment plant | place: Denmark: WWTP Viborg ... | reverse complement strand
GGCTGATGGCTGAAGGGTCAATAGAGAATGTGATGTCTTTGGTAGGCGCGGGCTTTACGCCCGCGGGCGCGCCCGTAAAGGGCGCGGCTACCACACTTTTTCACTTTTCAATCTTCACTTTTCAATTTTCAATTCAGGCGCAGCCTGCCTTACCGCCTCAGGCCCTCCTCAGTCCGCTCGCGGGTTGGTGTCCACTTCCAGCTTGATCCCGCCGGTCAACGCGGCGGTCTCGTTCTCGAGGGACGGCTCGATCTCGGGCGCTTTGACGATCGCCTCGACGGTCTTCTTGCTGTCCTGGACGCCGAGTTGTTCGATAAGAAAGGCGAACTTGTCCTCGAGATCGCGGAAGATCTCCTGCTTTATTTCGGCGGGAGTCATCCACCAGTCGTACTTCAGCGGGTCTCCCCAACCCTTCTTCCTCACCTTGTAGAAGAACTGCTCGTCGCTCTCGCCTTCCTTCCTTTCCTTCGCGAAGTTCTGCGCGAGATGGTTGTAAACCTTCTGCTTGAAGTCGTAGGAGAGCATCGGATGGTCGAAGATCAGGTTCTGGAAGCCTGTCGCGAGGTGGACCTCGACGGCGCCGTGCTCCTTGAACTTGTGGAACATCTCGTCGGGAAGTGTCGAAGCGCCGTGCTGGACCGTTCCGCCCATCCCGTATTTTTTCCGGGCGACCTTGGAGATGTTCTCAAGGACCGCGAAATCGAGCTTCACCTTCGCCATGGAGCCGTCGGGAAGGACGACCCCTCCGTGGCTGGTGCCCGTCTGGACGGAGATCTTCTTGATCGCCTCGCCCTTCTTCACAAGCGGAGTGTACTCTTCCATGAAGGCTTCGAACTCCTCCACGGTGCTGTTGTGGCCGCCCACCTCGCCGATCTCTCCGCCGATGGAGACGGTGATCCCCATCGGTTCGTTCTCGCGGATGAAGTTGGTCAGTTCCGCGCAAACTTCGGCGTTGTCCTTCTGCTGCTCCCGTATCGTCGTTCTTTCCAGTACGACTAGGGTCGAGGAGTCGATGTCGATGTTGTAGAATCCCGCGGCGAGGGATTCCTTTATGAGCTTTTTGAGCGTGTTGATCTCTTTATTCTTGTCGGCGAAATAGTTCTTGGCGCTGGCCTGGAAGTGGTCTCCCTGGATGAAGACCGGTCNNGTGAAGACCGGTCCGGTGTAGCCTTCCCTGATCGCGGCCGCCAGCATGGAGCAGACATACTCGTGGGGGTTCTGGCTGGTGTACTGCATCTCGCTCTTCGCAATCTCGAAGAGGAACGCACCCACATCGAGCCGTTTCGCCGCGCGGAAGAAAGCCCTCGCGGAATCATAGGAGAGGCCCCTCAGGTTCATCGCGGGAACGGTCAGCGAAGGGGTCTTTCCCTTGCCGATGGCGCAGTAAAGGTCGTGGATCGAAGCGAGCTTGATACCCGCCGCCCTCGCCAGCTGCTTTATCTTGAACCTGGCGTAGGCCTTGACCTCGGTGTTGTTGGAAAAGACCGCAGTTTCGTAAAGATGGTCAAGAAGCTCACCGTTAAGCGCCACCGCGTCGCGTATGACGGCCTTGTCACCCTCGAACTTCACAGCCTTCGAGATCGCCTCGTCCACCGCTTTCCTGTCCGCGTATGTCATTTTCATGCCCTCCCGGAATAAGAAACCTTATGATAACAAAGGGAATCCATTTTTCCAAGTTGAACTCCTCCCTCTTTACGGGCGTCTTGTTTATTGTCCGTTCTTTAGGTATGATTTAGGTTGGCAGGTTTGTCTGCCGAGAGGTCGGAAAATGGCAAAAGGGAAAGAAAAAGATACAGTCAAGGAGGTTCGGATGGATGGTGATTACGGCGAAGCCTTGGGAATGATCGAAACGAAGGGGTTTGTCGCTATGATCGAAGCGTCGGACGCGATGGTTAAAGCGGCCAAGGTGACCCTCGTCGGATGGGAAAAGATCGGCGGAGGGTATGTGACCGCCATCGTCCGCGGCGACGTCGCGGCATGCAAAGCGGCCACCGACGCCGGGGCCGCGGCCGCCCGCAAGGTGGGCGAGCTCGTCACGGTCCATGTCATCCCGAGGCCTCACACTCAGCTCGAAGACGTTCTTCCGATAGGGAAATCTTCGTCCAACCGCTGACATGAAGCTCGGCAAAGTTGTCGGGACGGTCGTTGCCACTAAAAAGGACCCCCGCCTCGAGGGTTTGAAGCTCCTGGTGGTGGCGACCCTCCATCCCGACGGAAAAAAGGACGGATTCTACGAAGTCGCCGCCGATACCGTGCAGGCAGGCTTCAGGGAGACCGTCCTTTTATGCACCGGATCCTCCGCGAGAATGACGCAGAGGACCATGGACGCGCCGGTCGACGCGACGATAGTGGCTATAGTCGATTCGGTGAACCTGGATTACAAATGAACGTGGGCAGGGTCCTGGGAAACCTTGTCGCGACAATAAAAGACCCCAACCTGACAGGCCAGAGGATCCTCGCTGTCGAGCCTCTCGACGGCAGGGAGCCGGCGTTCTTCGCGCTCGATTCCGTGGGTGCGGGGGCCGGCGAGACGGTTCTCTACACGACCGGCAGGGAGGCATCCTACGCCTTCCTTCCCGATTTCGTCCCGTGCAACGCGGCGATCGTCGGCATCGTGGACGAGATCCGCGAGGAAAAGAAATGATCGTCGGAAGGGTCGTTGGTGAAGTTGTCTGCACCCGCAAGTTCAGGACATACGACGCGGCGAAACTCCTGCAGGTCCAGCCGCTCGACCTTCAAAAGAAGGACCGCGGCCTGCCGATGACGGCGATCGACCTGGTCGATTCGGGGCCCGGCGACGAAGTGCTGATCTGCCTCGAAGGCCAGAGCGCGGTCGACGCGATAGGCCTCGGGGACAACCCGGTGGACGCCGTGATACTGGCGGTCATCGACGAGCTCAAGGTAGCGGACGCGTAGGACGGGAATATGGGCGACAGGATAACGGAAATAGCCGAAGGCGCGCTGAAGGTCCTCGGAGAGAAGGCTCCCTTAAAATACCCTTGTCCTGCCGGAGCCGTTCCCGCTCCTGCCGGCGATCCGGCCGTCCTCGACGCGCTCTTCTCCGGCAGGAAGGTCCTCGTCAGCGTAAGGGACCTCGGCTGTCCGAAGATCGACGAACTTAAAAGAGACCTCTCGCGGCTCTCGGGAACCACTTCGGGCCTCGTCTTCGAGGTCGCCGCTGGAACAGAGAGTGCCGTCCCGGAAAGAAAAGCCGCCGTCCCATCATCTTCAACGCTTTCGCCCGAGAAGCAGGTGCTCGAGGAGATCCTCGCCGACGTCATTTCCCGCGAAGGCGGAGCGTGCGTCGTCGAACCTGGCAAAACCTGCGTCGGGTGCAACGGGCGCTGCGTGACCCTCGGATTCTGATGCTCTTTAAAAAGCCCTCCATACTTGTCACTTCAAAGCTTCCGGGAAACGCCCTCGAAGCCTTCGGCGAGGACTACAAGATAAAATCGCTGGCGGGGAAAAGAGCACCGGACAAAAAAGAGTTGAAAAAGCTTTTCGCGAAAGCCGACGGAGCGATCACCCTTCTCAGCGACCAGATCGACGAAACCGTCCTCACGGGTTCCAAAGTGAAGATCATCGCCAACTACGCGGTCGGATACAACAACATCGACATAAAGACCGCCTCGGAGAAGAACATCCTCGTCACCAACACTCCAGACGTCCTCACCGACGCTACGGCCGACCTCGCCTGGGCGCTCATCCTTTCCGCCGCGAGAAGGATACCCGAGGGCGAGAAGATCGTGAGGAGCGGCAAGTTCAAAGGCTGGGCGCCGGAGCTTCTCCTCGGTATGGATCTCTCTCACAAGACCATCGGCATCGTCGGGATGGGGCGCATCGGCAGGGCGGTGGCCCGCAGGGCGCTCGCGTTCGGGATGAAGATCGTCTATGCCGACAGCAGAAGGCTCCTGCCTTCCGAAGAAGAGCCTTACGGCGCGAAGTTTGTCGATCTGGAAACCCTGCTTAAGGATTCCGACATCGTTTCACTCCACTGCCCTCTGACCGATGAGACGCGTCGCATACTCGGCAGGGATAGGCTCTTCTCGATGAGGAAGGGGGCCGTCCTTATCAACACGGCGCGAGGGCCCATCGTCGACGAAGAGGCGCTAGCCGAAGCGCTCGAAAGCCACCTTTTCGCCGCCGGCCTCGATGTTTACGAAAAAGAGCCGGAGGTGCACCCGGCGCTCTTGAAAATGAAGAACGCCGTCCTTCTTCCCCACATCGGCTCCGCCGGAAGGGAGACCCGCGAAGAAATGGCAAGGATGGCCGTCAACAACATCATCGCCTTCTTCGACGGCAAGGTCCCGCCCAACCTCATCCCGGAACAAGTCACCGGGGTCAGGTCTTGAATTAAGAATTTTCCGCGTACCACAAACTCATCCCTGCATACAAAGTTAGTCCCTATTCTGTTTTGAACCATCATCACTCACCTTGTTCTCGCAAATTATCGGAGTTTAGTGATGTTCAAGGTGTATCAGGAAACGTGATTTGTGTTCAGAGATATCTCCTACGAGAAATGCCAGCGGGGTCTTTATCTGGGACTTTCCGAATGCAGGACAACCGGAAGGGATGCCGAAATTCTTAATTCAAGACCTGACCCCGAGAATTTTCTTCAGCACGAATGTTGAGGGCTGGCGCTGTTCCTGGGGTTGGGGGCGCCGACGGTGAAGTCCGAGGCGTTGTCGCCCGAGTCCGCACAGCCCAGCGAATTGCGGGAATCGGATGTCGCGTTGTTCGGCGCGGGCGCGGGTCCCGATCCTTCATAACAGTCGGCTGTCGTCCCGTATCCGACGAAATCCTGAATGGCGCCTCCGGTTGGGCACGATCCCGACAGGAATGTCGTCGTATTGGTGAGGGCAATTTTTCCTGCGGTGGACGACATCGTTATGGTTCCCGTTGCGTCCGGAGTCGGAAGGTCCACAGTTCCGGCTCCGCCCGCCGCTTCCTTAATCAAGTAATAGCCTCCCGCGGGGATCGATCCGGAGAGGTCGGTCCTGTTGGTCCAGGTTGTGCCCGTGGCGCTGGTGTACTGCACCGCCCAGCCGGTCAAGTCCTGCGCGGTGCCACCCGCGTTGAAAAGTTCGATGAAGTCGTTCTTGTATGTCGAGCCGCTGTTGCCTCCTCCGCCGTACACCTGGCTTATGACCACCCTGGCAGGAAGCGGAACGGCCGTCACGATTATGGTCAGCGTGCTGAGAGCCTGCTGAGGGTATGGGTTCAGGCAGGAGTCCGTCACCCTCAGCGCCGCCGTGTATGTCCCCGTGGAGCCGTAAGTGTGAGAGGCACTCGTCCCGACGGCTTCCTGGTTGAAGGTTATCCCGTCGTAGCTGAAATCCCATTCGTAGGTGAGAGTCCCCTCGCCGCTTGCCGAGCCGCTGAAGGTCTGCTCGGTTCCGAGGATCACGTTAGCCGCGGGAAGAACCGACGCGGTTGCGGAGATTGAGTTGCAGACGGGAAGCGAGCAGCCTGCGATCGTCTGGTAACTCTTGCATGCCGAGGATGAGACCGGCCTCTCGCCGCCCCCGCTCGCTCTTCCGTAGGATCCTTCTTCAACAGCGTTGCTGGCGACGACAATGAAATAATCGGCGAGGCCGAGCCTGAGATCGTCCAGCGCGAGAGAGTAGGACGCCTCACCCTCCGAGCAGGCGAGGGCTGTGTCGTGGTTGTATCCGCCTGTCGCGAGCGTCGAGAGGTCGCCCTTGTAGACTGAATAAGACTGCTGGTTGCACGAGGCGGGCTCCGTCCACGACAAAGTGAGGTCCGTCCCGTCTGTGGACAGCATGAGGGCGGCCGGTTCTCCGGGAGGGTAGACGGTTATCGGCGAGCCTCCGGCGTGCACCCAGTCGTAGTTGAAGACAGATGCAAGGTAATTGAACCCGCGGTCCGATTTTATCTGGACGGCCAGTTCGCGATTGGCCTTGTTGGAGTTCTCCGAGCCGTTGATCGAGCCAGTGTGCGTCCAACCATTCGTCCCGTCGTGCACGAGGACCATCTTGTTGTGGATGCCGGTCGCCGTCGGCGAATCGCGTCTGCATTGGAGGTTCAGGCCTTCCGAAGAGGCGATGCCGTTCACGTAATTCATGGTGCCTCCGTTGTTGTACCCCGAATCGTAGACCGAATCGAGGATGATCTTCACCTCGGCGCCCCGCCTGGCGGCGTCTATGTACGCTTCCAGTCGAAGGTTGGGGTCTGTCGCGGGGCTGCTTGTCGAAGGGCCCCAGAACTCATATTCGTAAAGCTGTTCGACATACACTTTGCCTCCCGCCCCGGCGCGGGCGATCATCCCTAGCAGGGAGTCGTCTTCCCTCAGACAGTTGTCCGGCGCCTGGACCACTTCGAAGTCGAAGCTTCCGTCCATTACAAGGGCCTTCCAAAACTGGACGGGATAGGTGACGAGGTCTTCTCCCTGGTAAGGCACGAATCCCGAAGGCGGCGAATCGGTCGAGGCGTTCCACCGCCTCACATCCACATGGTTCACCGGATCAACATCCTTCCCGAAAATGTCCATGAAATGGGCGATGATCGAGGAAGCGTCCGTCGCGATGTAGACTCCCCTGTGGCCGTCCGTTCCGTTCGACATGTCGTCGGCGGCGAAGGAGGAGTTGTTCAGGTTCTCCGAGCCGGTGAGCAGCCACACGCCGTCGATCACGCAGAATTTCGCGTGCTGGTAGTTATACCTGGGGCCTTCCCCAGTAGTGGCGTCCGCGTCCATGAAATAGACCTCTCCGCCCGCGTTTTCTATCTGCTGCGCCACCCATCTTCCCTGGTCCGTGAGGGCGTTTCTTTCCAGCAGGATCTTCACCTGCACGCCCGCCGATTGCCGGGCCGTCATCGCCTGTTCGAGCTGGTACGATTCGAAGGCGTACCCTTCGATATAGATCGTCGATTGCGCGTTGTTGATGTATTTGAGGTAGTTCCCCAGCACGTTGTCGGGCGAGACCCAGTATTCGAGGTGACAGTTCTCGGTCGCCTTTTTCGTGTCGAAGAAATGCTCCGTATCCCAGCCGGCCCTTCTCAGTTTCTTTCCAAGATGGTTGTCGTCGGTCGATTGCGCCCAATCTGCAAGTGTGTCCGTGTCGGGCGTGGGCAGGCAGGTCGCCTCGTCGAGCTTCCTGCTGAGGATCTGCCCTTCCGCCGTGAACTCCGGGTATGGATAAACCGCCGCACCTGTCCAGCCCGAAGCCGTGATGTCGCCGTCTTCGTAGACGATCGTGTCGATGATCGTTCCCGAGGAATTCTTGAGAAGGCACTCGTCGCCGGTGTTGGTGAAGGACGGCGCCGTCCCAGTCATGTTCGGAACGGAAGGATCGCTGTCGGTGCTCCCATACTCGAAGTCGGCGGCCTGGCCGAACGCGGTCTTGAAGGAAGTGGCTGTCTTGGTTATCCAGATGATCTGTCCCGGCTGGATCGTGTGGGATGGAAAGGTCACCGTTCCCTCGCCCGAGCCTGTAACCGAATCGGTAACCTGCCAGCCGCCGATCGCGATCGGCGAGGACGAGATGTTCATCAGCGCCACGGCCTCGTCAGGCTCGCTGGAAAGATAGGTGTCGTAGTAGATGGCGTAGATCGCCACGCTGTCGGACGCTGCCGGGACAGAAAAAGGAAACAACGCTAAGAAGAGGATAAATCCGATGAAGCAAACGGTCCTGGCCATGGCAAGGCTCCTTCCGATGTCGGCCCCTTCATATCATCCTCCGTTTTCCGGGAGGGTTGCAAGGGGAAGGCCGACGCTTCGCTTCCCGAAGAGGAGGGCGATCCTCTCTCCTCTTAGGCGCTCTGCTCGCATGCTCGCGATGCTGAACTCCTCCCCGGCAGAGAATGTGTCCTGCCGCGACGTGAAGTCGTCTTTGGGCACAACATTTATTCCCTGCGGGCAGATTGAAAGTGCAGGGCGCTTCGCTTCCCGAAGTCTCCTCCCTTGCTTGTAAGGGAGGCCGGGAGGGATTTTCCAGGATAAAAATCCCCCTTTCTCCCCCTTTATCAAAGTGGGAGATCAACCCCCCGCCCCGTAGCGAAAGCCGAAGGGCGGGGGGTTTTTTTGAACGATGACAGTCATTGAAAACGATCCCGCTTGGCACTATAATGAAATCATTGAGAAAAGATGAGCAGAATGAAAGTGGAAAGTGGGTGCTGTGGCACAGGGATGCCACATGTTCTATAAGGATGTTAGATTGATAACGATCAGTTTTGTTTATACTCCCATATATTCTGAATATCTTTCATTTCAGGCGAGCCTCCTTTAAAAGATGTCCTGAAACTATAAACCACACGATCCTTGTAAACGAAAAAAACGCTAGTATCTTTATCCTTAGTGTTTCTTGATTTCTTGAAAAGCTGTTTCAGAAACTTATTTTGTTTTTCAGGTAATTCAAATTTAAGCTGATTTTCCACATCTCCTACATCTCGTACCAGATTACCTCGGCACATATTTATCACGAATTCCTGGAATAACTTGTAGCTGTTCTTAAATTTCTGACTTGCTAGATTTTTCGACCAAGAGTTTACTATTTCGATAATATATTTTTCATTTTTGTCAATCCTACCAAGGAGCACCCAATAGCTTTCGTAATTGCTTTTATCATAGATTAAGAAACTTCCAAGATTCCATATAGAATTGTCGTCTAAAGCTATTTCCTTTCTTCCATCATAATTTACACCTTCTTTAGTTGTCCCACCATATCCGAAAGAGACACTAATATGCGGCAATTTTGAATCATCGATATATTTTGCTAGCGAAGAGTTATCTTTATTATCTTTAAAAATTTGTCTCTCTAGTCCAAAAATAGGAGTCATTTTGAAAAGAATAAATATGTATATACAGAAAATAAGGCACCATGATGACAAAGAAAAGAATCTATTTGGCTGTTTTCCAACAGAATACGCAGTCATTTTTTCCTCCTAAATTATTATACGATAAAATTGGGGCTTAATAACAAAACGCGCACGGGATCACAAAAAGATCGCGAACCCAGACCCATGCATTATGTATTTTCTGGATAAGGTAGATTACTTCGTTTGTTACGCTTTGAGGATGTCCTCGTAATGACCGGATTCTTTATCCTGTAGATCCTGAATATCCTTGTGAATTGTTGCTTTTCTTCGTGTCCCCGGTGGCGTTGCAAGGGGAAGGCATCACCAGAGCTGAAGGCTGATGGTTGAAGATCCCCCCGCCCCGAAGCGAAAGCCGAAGGGTAGGGGATTATTTTCAAAGGAAGGTGAAGAATTGGAAAAGGAGGAATAATGAGAAGCCCTTATGTGCCATCTGACGATATCGACGAGAATATTGCTCAGTTTTTTTGTGATCCCAAAATCCCTCCGTTATCCCCCGACCTTTGCGAGCGACGATACCCTTCCTTGCAATGGAAAAGCCGTTGAAATAGAATGATTACGATTGGAACAAGCGTGAAGATCGCGATAGTTGCTGGTGCTGTGGTGCTTGGCCTGGTGGCTTTATGTTTGCTGTCAAGTTTGTCTTCCGGAAGCAATATCCATTGCTGGGTAAAGGTGGTGGACCAGGAAGGGAAGGGGGTGAATGGGTACAAGGTAAGGGTTCGGGGCCAGGCCATGCGTTATGCATTTTCTGGATAAGGTAGATTACTTCGCTTGTCGTGGCTTTGAGGATGTCCTCGTAATGACCGGATTCTTTATCCTGTAGATCCTGAATATCCTTGTGAATTGTTCTTTTTCTTCGTTTCCCCGGTGGTGAATGTTACTGTTTTGAAACGACCTCGAAGGGAAGCAGTGGCGCTTCTTGGGACTTGTCTGGGGCGGGGCGGGGGTTCTCGTACTCGAAGGTCTTCCCTTCGTAGTTCCTGACGATCAGGCTGTTCTCAGTGTAGGAAGTGACGTAATTGGGAAGCAGGGGGATCTTGCCGCCGCCTTCGGTGTCGAGGGCGAAGGTGGGCTGGGCGAGGCCCGAGACCCTGCCTCTCAGATGCTCCATTATCTCGATGCCCTTGAAGACGCTGGTCCTGAAGTGGGAAACGCCCCTTACCGGGTCGCACTGGAAAAGGTAGTAGGGCTTCACGCCGATCTTCAGAAGGCCGCGCATCAGCTCTTCGATGACCTTGGGCTCGTCGTTGACGCCCCTAAGCAGGACCGCCTGGTTGAGAACCGGTATGCCCGCGTCGAGAAGCCTCCTGCAAGCTTCCGCCGACTCTTCGGTGATCTCGTTCGGATGATTGAAATGGGTGACGAACCAGATCGGGAAATATCTCTTCAGGGTCTCGGCAACCTCCGCCGTTATCCTCTGCGGAAGGACGACCNNGGGACAGCCCGCAGCTCCTTGAGCAGGTGATCCAGGAGTTCGAGAGGGAGCGAGAGCGGGTCCCCGCCCGAGATCATCACTTCTTTTATCGCGGGCGTCCTCTTCACATATTCCACCATCGCCGAGAGCTGCGACGGCGTCCTCGGGGTCTCGTCCTTCGCCCATTCCCTTCTTCTCATGCAGTGGCGGCAATAAACGGGGCAGATGTTCGTCGTGAGGAAGAGCGCCCTGTCGGGGTAGCGGTGGACGACGCCCGGCACGGGCATCGTGACCTTTTCCTTCAGAGGATCTGGGGAGTGGCGGCCGTCTTCGAACTCGCCGGATGTCGGAACGCACTGCTTCCTGACCGGGTCGTCCGGGTCATCGGGATCTATCAGCGAAAGGTAGTAGGGGGTTACCGAGAATCTTGTCGCGGCCTCTTGCGCGCCGAAGGCAGCCAGCTCTTCATCGCTGAGGCGGAGCAGTTTCGAGAGAGAAGAAAAGGTGGCAACCCTGTTCTTGAGCTGCCACCTGAAATCGTTCCACTCGTTATCGGACGCTTCGGGAAAAAAGTAACTTCTTTGGGATGTCATATCAGAAAGGCGAAAAGCCTCCCTCTCCCCAGTAGTCGTTCCTGAGCTGGTCGAAAAGGTTCTTCAGCGCGTCGAAGTGGTCCTTCTCCCACTCTTCCAGGAAGGCGTAGAAAGACTTGACCTCCTTCGAGTCGGCGCCCGCGGCGGCCTTGTGGAAAAGGGCCATCGCGTTCGTTTCGAGGGTCATCCCGACGGAGAGGGCGCCCATCTCGAACGTCGCTCCCCTCGCCTGGTCGACGAACTTGTCGGTGAATAGATCGGTGGCGAACTTGCCCATCGAGTGGCTTTTCAGCGTGGTGTCGAAGGCCTTGACGCCGTCCTTCTTGTACTTTTTGCCGACGCTCTTGAGGTAGTTCTGGTGCTGCACCTCGTCGTAGGCGAGCTTCTGGAAAAGTTCCTTGGCGGCGGGCTTTTCGCACTTGTCGGCCGTCATGGAATAGAAGGTGTGGCCGTTGATCTCGATCTGGTAAGCCTGCTTCAGAATGTCCAGTATCTTGTCCTTGGCTGCCATCTTTACCTCCGGCTTATTTCACTATCTTCAGGGTTTCCTCGACCAGCTCTTCGGGTGTCATCACCATCCCGCCGACCCTGCCGTAGAAGTGGACCTTCCGCTCCTTGCCGAGGTGGTACTTCACGTCCTCGATCATCTGGCCGGTCGAGAGCTCGGAAACGAACACATGCTTGCATTTCGCCGCCGTCTCTTCGGGGGCTTCGCCGGGGAACGGGAAGAGGGTGATCGGCCTGAAGAGCGCCGCGTTGACGCCCTTCTCCTTGAGCACTTCGATGGCGGTCTTGATGATCCTGGCGACCGTTCCGTAGGCGACGAAGAGGATGTCGGCCTTCTTGTCGAGGTTGAAGACCTCCCATCTCTTCTCGTTCTTCGCCATCTCCTCGTATTTCTTGACCAGCTTCCAGTTGTGCTTCTCCAAATCTTCCGGGTCGAGGTAGAGCGAGTTGATGATGTTCGGCTTCCTGCCCTTGGCGCCCGTGGTCGCCCACGGCTTTTGGGGAAGGTCCTCCGGGTTGATCACCTTCTTGAACTCGACCGGCTCCATCATCTGCCCGATGAGGCCGTCGCCGAGGATCATGACCGGGTTCCTGTACTTGTCGGCCAGGTCGAACGCCTCCTGCACGAGGTCCGCCGCTTCCTGGACGGTCGAGGGGGCGAGGCACAGGAGCCTGTAGTCGCCGTGGCCTCCGCCCTTCGTGGACTGGAAATAGTCCGACTGCGACGGGAGGATGCCTCCGAGGCCCGGGCCGCCCCTCATGATGTTCACGAAGACGACGGGAAGCTCGGCTCCCGCGATGTAGGAGATCCCCTCCTGCATCAGGCTGATGCCTGGGCTGGAGGACGAGGTGAAGCACCTGATGCCCGCGCCGGCCGCGCCGTAAAGCATGTTGCTCGCGGAGACTTCGCTCTCGGCCTGGACGAACATCCCGCCCACCTGCGGAAGCCTCGCCGACATGTACTCCGGGATCTCGTTCTGGGGTGTTATCGGATAACCGAAAAAGTGGCGGCAGCCGGCCTGGATCGCCGCCTCTCCTATAGCTTCACAACCTTTCATCAGTTTTTTAGCCATTTTACGCTCCCTTCGCCACTTCGAAGCCCTTGGCGAGGGCCTTGTGGTTCACCTCCACCAGCTTCGGCTTCGACTTGAAATTCTCGCTGACGATCTCCTTCACCTTCTCGAGGTCCGCGATCTTGGTCGCCTCGATGAAGGCGCCGAGTGCCACCATGTTGCCCGCCTTCGCGTTGCCGCACTCGATCGCCAGCTCGTTGGCCGCGACCTCGATCACCTTCACGTCGGTCCTCTTCACCTTCCTGTTGATGAGCGAGGTGTTGATGACGATGACGCCGCCCGGGCGGACGGTGTCCTCGAACTTGTCGAGGGAGGGGAGGTTCAGCGCGATGAGCCCGTGGGGGTTCTTGCTCATGGGGGAACCCACCGGCTTCTCGGAGATCACGACCGTGCAGTTGCAGGTGCCGCCTCTCATCTCGGGGCCGTATGCCGGAAGCCACGTCACTTCGTATCCGTTCTTCATTCCCGAGTAAGCGAGCAGTTTGCCTATCAGCAGAACACCCTGGCCACCAAATCCTGCAAGAACAATTTCCTGATACATGTCAGCGCTCCGTTTCTTTGACGACCCCTTTGTCGGGGTTCTTGAATTCGCCCAGCGGATAGTAGGGCACCATGTTCGATTCGACCCACTTGGACGCGTCGGGAGGAGTCATGCCCCATCCCGTCGGGCAGGTCGAAAGGACCTCGATGAAGCTGTAGCAGACGCCCTTCACCTGGTAGTCGAAGGCCTTCTTTATGGCGAGCTTCGCCTGGACGATGGTTTTCGCGTCGTAGACCGCGACTCTCGCGATGTAGGCAGGGGTCTTCAGTTCCTTGAGGAGCTCGGACATCCTTATCGGATAGCCGGCCAGGTTGACGTCCCTTCCGTAGGGGCACGTGGTGGCGACCTGTCCGGGGAGGGTGGTCGGCGCCATCTGTCCGCCCGTCATCCCGTAGATCGCGTTGTTGACGAAGATGACGGTGATCTTCTCGCCCCTGTTGGCGGCGTGGATGGTCTCCGCCATTCCGATGGAGGCTAAGTCGCCGTCGCCCTGGTATGAAAAGACGATCAGGTCGGGCCTTCCGCGCTTGATGCCGGTCGCGACGGCGGGAGCCCTTCCGTGAGAGGCTTCGTGCATGTCGACGTTGAAATAATCGTAGGCGAGGACCGAGCAGCCGACGGGAGCGACGCCCACGGTCTTCTCCTGTATCCCCAGCGAGTCGATGGCCTCGGCGACCAGCCTGTGGATGATCCCGTGGTGGCATCCGGGGCAGTAGTGGACCTGCTTCTCGGCGAGGGCCTTGGGCCTCTCGGAGACCTTGCCCTTCACTTCCACCTGGATCGCGCAGTCGGGGCAGACCATCACGCAGTTGCGGCAGCCGGTGCACTCGTCGGGCTTCGCCGCGAACGGGAAGAAGTATCCTTTCGCGTTGATCTCCTTCGACATCTCGAGGACGCCGTGAGGGCAGATCTCGACGCAGAGTGTGCATCCCTTGCATCTGTCCTTCTCAACAAATACTGTGGGCATTTTCAGTACTCCTTTCTCAGACGACTGAAGGCGGCCGCAGGAACCCCTTGGGCGGAGAAGTGAAGGGAGGCAGGATGTGCCTCACTATCGGCATTACAGGCAGTTCAATTCCCCCCGCTCGGAAGGTTTCGGCGCCCAGATGGCTTATTATCGCACAAAATAATAAAGGAATAGAAGTGGCCTTGGAGACCCTCTCCGCCAGTTCGACGCCCTCACCGACGACCCCGAGGTCGGTCTCGTCCATCAGGTGGCTGTTTGCGACGAGGCCCGTAACCTTCATCTGCGCGGCGGTCTCTATTCGGTCCAGCTTCTTGATGATCGCCTGTTCGTCCTGGGCGAAGGGCCTCATGGTGTTGACGACGAACAGAAGGTGCGCCTTCGACCTGTCTATGATGTCCCTGACGCTCCCCAGGACCCTCGCGCCGAGGTCGTCTCCTCCCACGTCGAGGACAACCCTCTCGTTGTTCGCCAGGGATCTTTCCAGTATCCCGCGAGCTTCCGGCATCAGGATGGGAAGGTCGGCGTAGAACTTCTCGCCCCCCGGAGCGACAAGCCTGATGACCCGCGCCTTGAAGTCCTCTCTGAGCAGCCTGCAGCGGAAGTATGGCTTGATTAGATCGAGGTCGACTATCGTCACTTCCTTGCCGATGCTCTGCCAGAGGAAAGCCAGATTGACCGCGATCTCGGTCTTTCCCGAGCCGAAATGGCCCACGAAGATCGTTATCGGCCTGTCGAGTTTTTCAAGTGCCGGAATAATGCTCAGAAAGCCTCCGGGTCCTCCCGGCGCGCTGCGCCGAGGGAATTGAAAATTGAAAATTGAAAAAATCAAATTGAAAAATGGATGAAAGCCTCCATGTTTCAATCCCCCGGCTTTTCCCTTTCAACATCCCCCGAAAAGAAAAGCCAAGGGAGAAAACTATCGCGTTAAGCGGTGATTGTCAAGGGCGAACAAGCTTCACTTTCATTTCAAATTTTAAAGATTAAAGTTCAAATATCAAACTGGCGGAATCGTTTTCCTTATTGAACTTCAGCCATCAGCCTTCAGCCATCAGCCTTCAGCTCTAGTGTCAGCCATCAGCGCTTCAGCACGGGCGTCAGCCCAGCAGGCTCCGCCTGCATTGAAAATTGAAAATTGAAGATTGAAAAGTGAAAAATTGTGGAATTCATTTAATTATTGGGCTTCAGCCTTCCGCTTCCCGACTTCGCAGGCGTCTGATCAGAAAATGAGGTTGAACAGGTATCCGACGATAAGGATGCCGAGGGCGACTGTCCCGAAAAAGACGATGATGAGGCGCGGTTTGAGGGCTTTCCGCAGGATCACGGCTTCGGGGAACGACAGGCCGAAGGCGGCCATCATGAAGGCGAGGACTGTCCCATCACACCTCCCTGTATAAAAAGGATACACATCCCCGTAGACAACCAGTCCAGGGTTTCCGGCACTGAGGAAGAGGTCCTGGCCGCTTTCACTCAGTCCCGCGAAGATATCCGGGAGAAGATAATAAAGTTGCAGGCCGGAATCGGAAAGTAAGACCGCGCCGCCTTTTTTAGCCTCTTGACAATATAGCTATAATGCTATATGTTTTTTCTTTGACGGAGGTGATCCCGATGACGAACAAGACTTTTAACGAGTCCGCGAAATTGCTCAAGGCGCTGGGAAGCCCGGTGCGGTTGAGGATCGTGGCGGCCTTTTTGGAGAACGAGAAGAACTGTCTCTGCGAGATACAACCTCTGCTAAAACTTTCACAGCCCACCCTTTCGAGGCACATCGCTGTGCTAAGGGACTGCGGCATACTCAAACACAACAAGAGNNCTCAAACACAACAAGGTCAACAACAGGATCTACTACAAGATTAAAGACACGGCGGTGAAAAAGATCTTCGCCGCACTTGGAATCACGGCGACCGGAAAGGACGGCCGACATGAATGATAAATTGAAAAAGCTTTCCATCCTGGGACTTGTCTTCCTTGCGGCGTACTTCGTCCCGTTCCATTCGGAAAGAGTGATGGGAGCCGTATACGAATCGCTTTTCATGTTGCAGGAATATGCCCGCGAGCATGTGATCCTCTGCCTTATCCCCGCAATACTGATAGCCGGAGGAATAGCGGTATTCATCAGCCAGGCGTCTGTCATCAAGTATTTCGGCGCGAAGGCGAACAAGTTCCTTTCCTACGGCGTCGCTTCCGTATCAGGAACGATCCTCGCGGTCTGCTCCTGCACGGTGCTTCCTCTTTTCGGCGGCATCTATTACAGGGGGGCTGGCCTCGGGCCCGCAACGGCTTTCCTCTACTCGGGCCCGGCGATAAACGTGCTGGCCATCGTCCTTACCGCGAGGATACTCGGATGGAAGATGGGTCTCGCCCGCGCGCTGGCGGCGATTTTCATGTCAGTGATAATAGGCCTCCTGATGCATTTCATCTTCATCAAGGAGGAGAGGGCCCGCGTGGCTCTGGCTGACGACCTTGTTCTGGACAACGGCTCCGGCAGGGCGCTTTGGAAGAGCACACTTTTCTTCTTCTCGCTAGTCGGCGTCCTTGTCTTCGCCAACTGGGGAAAACCCGCGGGGATGATCATTGAAACCAGAGAGGGCAAAACGATAACCGGGACCAGGGTCCTGCTGGACGAACAGAGGATCGTTCTGAAGGTCGACAGCGGCGAGGAGGTCGGCGTCCCGAGGGACCAGATAGCGGGCACTTCCTACACCCGGAACCTTTACTCATCGATCTACGATAACAGGTTCTTCATTGCAGGCGCGTTCCTGATTCTTCTATTCGTCATCCTTTTCCTCTGGTTCGACAGGAACGACATGAAGGAGTGGATGAATTCGAGCTGGGACCTCGGGATGCAGATAATTCCCCTTCTATTCATCGGAGTGGTCATCGCGGGCCTGGCGCTCGGCAGGCCGGGAAAGGAGGCGCTGATCCCGTCCCAGTGGATCGCGATGCTGGTCGGAGGCAATTCGTTATGGGCGAACCTCTTCGCTTCCATTTCCGGCGCGCTGATGTACTTCGCGACGCTTACAGAGGTGCCGATCCTTCAGGGATTGATGGGATCAGGCATGGGAAAAGGGCCGGCGCTGGCGCTCCTGCTGTCAGGGCCTGCCGTATCCCTTCCGTCGATGCTTGTCCTCAGGCAGGTAATGGGAACAAAAAAAATGCTCGTCTACGTCTCCCTTGTGATATTATTTTCCACTGTCGGCGGGTTCCTGTTCGGAATGCTGACCTAGGAGAACGGCCATGGAACAGCGGTCAAGGAAAAGGCTGGGCTTTTTCGAGCGATACCTTACGCTTTGGGTGTTCGTATGCATGGTCATAGGGGTGGGGTTGGGAAAGTTCGCCCCCGGAATTACCGACGCCCTGAGGGGCATGGAGTTCGGTAAAGGCAGCCAGATAAACGTTCCTATTGCCGTCCTGATATGGCTAATGATCTACCCGATGATGCTAAAGATAGATATTACGAGCATTCTGGATGTCAGGAAAAAACCGAAAGGCCTCCTGGTAACCCTTTTCGTTAACTGGCTTGTAAAACCTTTCTCGATGGCCCTTCTGGGCTGGCTATTCTTCAAGCATCTTTATCTGCCGCTGATCGGCGAGGAATTGGCCAATCAATATATCGCGGGAGTCATCATCCTCGCCGCTGCTCCCTGCACGGCCATGGTCTTCGTGTGGAGCTACCTGACCGATGGGGACCCGGCATACACCCTGGTTCAGGTATCGGTCAACGACCTGATAATGCTTGTTCTTTTCGCCCCGATAGTAACGCTGCTCGTTTCCGGGGCAAGCACCCTTGCAGTGCCGTTCAAGGTCCTTCTCTATTCCGTTCTCATCTTCATCGTCATTCCCCTCGCTCTGGGAAGCCTGTCACGACTCCTTCTTATAAGAGCCAAAGGCATTGAATGGTTCGAGAAGAGGTACCTCGCCTTTTTCCATCCTCTGACTGTCATCGCTCTTCTGGTGACCCTTGTCTTCATTTTCGCCTTCCAGTCGGAAAACATCCTGGGAAAATCGTGGCATGTGGTCTTGATCGCTGTCCCGATACTGATACAGGTTTATTTCAATTCAGGGCTGACATACGGCCTTATGAAGGTTCTCAAGGTCCCCCACAACATCGCCTCGCCGGGGGCGCTCATCGGGGCAAGCAATTTCTTCGAACTTGCAGTCGCTACCGCCATAGCGCTTTACGGACCGGGCTCGGGGGCGGCGCTAGCGACGGTCGTCGGGGTATTGGTCGAGGTGCCGGTGATGCTGTCTGTTTGTTCTTTCTGCAACAGGACCCGGGGGTGGTTCGATCCCGGGGACGAAAGGATCTGTGATGGATGAAGAAAAGAATGTCATGGAATTTTTCTGCAGGAAATGCGGCAAGTGGGTGACGATAGAGTGCGGAGGCGAGAACGCGCCCTCGTGCCCTGAGTGCGGAGGAAGGGAACTCGTCCCCGCCCCCCGCGAGCCGGCGGCGGCGAAAAAGGTTGTCTGCACCTGCTGCATTTCGGGCGATAAAGGAGATGAAAATGGTTGATATCAAGGTGGTGGGTCCAGGCTGCAAGAACTGCGTCGAATTGCATCAGAGAGTCACGAAAGTCGTGGACGAGATGAAGGTCGAGGCGACGATCTCCAAGATAAGCGATTTCGCGGAGATCGCGAAATCGGGAGTGTTCATGACGCCCGGGCTCATTATCAACGGAAAAGTCGTGGTTCAGGGAAAACTCCCGTCGGAAGGAATAATCAGGAACTTTGTCGAAGAAGCGATAAAAGGCTAAGATCTATAAGGAGGCCGTCATGCAGTCAAGGAAATTGTTTTATGTCGTTTGCGCGCTGATAGTTCTTTTCTCGCTGGGCGCACTGTGCCAGCAGCCGCACCCCGCCGTCTCTCAGACCGAAGCAGCGAAAGCGCCGTCCGAGAAGTTCATAGTCTATTACTTCATGACAACCATGCGCTGTCCGAGTTGTCACAAGATCGAGAACTGGACGCATTCGACAGTGACCGAGAAGTTTGCGGAGGAGATCAAAGCCGGCAAGATCGAATGGAAAATCGTCAACATAGATGAAAAAGCCAACGAACACTTCATAAAGGAGTACAGCATTTTCACGAAAACCGTCATAGTCTCAAAAATCGTCGACGGCAAGGAAGTGTCCTGGAAAAACCTTGACAAGGTGTGGCAGCTTCTTTCGAACCAGGATAATTTTCAAAAGTATATCGAAAGTGAGTTGAAAGCTTTCATGACGGAAAAGAAGTGACGGTTTTCCTTTTCTCGCTCTTCTCCGCTTTCTGGCTGGGGGTTCTGACTTCCATAAGTCCATGCCCCCTCGCGACTAACGTTGCGGCGGTGGGGTTCATTTCAAGGCACTTCGCCTCGCCGAGAAGGGCGTTCCTCACATCCGTATACTACATTCTCGGAAGGGCCGCCGCGTATCTTGCCACGGCGGCCGTGGTGATCTGGGGCCTCCTGAACATACCCGCCCTCTCAATGTTCCTGCAGAAGTACATGAACAAAGCGATGGGCCCTCTGCTGATAATAGTGGGACTCCATCTTTTCGGACTGTTCAGCTTCAAGGTCCCGATCGGCACCGTCGGCGAGAAGCTGGGAGAAAAGCTCATCAAGATGGGAGGGATAGGAGGTTTCTTCCTCGGTTTCTTCTTCGCCCTAGCCTTCTGTCCCGTCTCCGCAGCGTTATTCTTCGGAAGCCTGATCCCTCTGTCCGTTTCCAACCACTCCCCGATCGCCCACCCCCTGCTTTACGGTGTCGGGACAGGCCTCCCCGTGATGGCGGTGGCGATCGTTCTCGTGTTCGCCGTGAACTACGCCAACAAGGTGTTCCTGGTGATAAAGAACACTGAAAAGGCGGGGAAAGTTATCACGGGAGGCATTCTCGTCGTCTTGGGGATATATTTCACTCTCAAATACCTCTTCCTCTGGCAGGCACTACAGTTTTGAACCCTGCAGGCTCAGCCCGCAAGGCCTCGCCTGCATTGAAGATTGAAAGCTGAAAAGTGAAAAATGGTTGAATCCATTTCCCTGTTGAGCTTGAGCTTCTGTCTTCTGAAAGGCAGACCGGCCTGACTTCGGTCGGCCGCCTTGACCTGCTGGTCCGGCGCCACGCGCGCGACTATGCCCTATTTACCGACAGGCTCTAAGTGTCATGTCCCCCGATCTTATCTTCTTTATCGCCCTTCCTGAACGGGACAGCGTAACTCTTGCCCTGATAGGTATAATGGACCCCGTCCTTGTCTCGGACGCACTTGAGGCCCTTGGCCTCCACTTCGAACACCGCTTCGAATCTGGACGCTCCGGCTGAATGGGTGAATCCGATCGCTATCCTGTTATTTCGGACCTGGAAGACGATCACATTTCCGCAAAACGGGCACCTTGCCACCGCGCTTATGGTCGCCCTGTCGAAAACCTCCGCGCACTTTAGAAGCTTTCCCGTGGCGATCGGTTTGTTACAGCTGGGACAATTCGGATCCGGCATGTTCGCTCCGTTTTTCACCAAAAGACGCTATTCCTGCTTTGATCCGGGTTTTATTCCTCTGAGCTGGTTGGTGTCCCTTCCGATCTTTTCCAGGAGCAGCACGAGGTCGTCCCTGATTATCAGCTTGACCTGGCCCATCACGATCCCTTCTCCCTCGTTCTTCGCGTCGAGCCTGATCTGAGCCGCGCCGAACATGTGGTCCCGGTCCATCTTGTTGTAAGCAAGCCCCACACGCTCCATCATCACGAGCAGGATCACGCAGCCGCCGTCCTTCTGGGGGATCTTGCGGGCGATGCTGATCTCCAGGGCATCCATGGAGAAGAATTTCAGCTGGCCCTTGGCCGCCTTCTTGTTCAGCGTGTTCCTGAGTTTTCTCTGGCCACCCTTTTCTATGAGCGCCTTCATCTCGCGCATTTCGTCGTCGGTGGTCCACTCCTTGATCGTGAGAATGAACTCCTGTGCCGTCGGAACAAGCGTGGAGTAGGTGAGGTCAACATTTGTCCCTTTCAGGACGAGCTCTTCGGATGGGGCGGTCGCGGGCTCCTGCGCGAGGGCGAGAGAAGCCGCGAATGCCGACACGAGCAGCAGCGCCACCCCCGGACTTTTTTTCATGGTCATTTTCATTGACGGCCTCCTTTCAGTCCACTATCATAATGTAATTCCTGATCAAATGAAAAGCAAAGGGATCGGCGGAAGCATTCCCTGCTTGCCGCTTCCGCTCTTCCGCGCTAATGCCCCATCAGCCTTCAGCCTTCAGCCTGCCCGCAGGACACCTGCCTTCAGCTCTTTTTTTCTGATCACCCTGAGTCCGCCACGGCAAAGAATCCGTATTTTTCGGCGTCAAGCTTAGGAATCTGGAATCCTGAATAAGTTGACGCAATTTGTCACCATCTGCCGAAAAATGACAATATTATTCAACAATATCAGCCACCGCTGTATTTAATGATGGCATGAAAGATGCTTGTTCTATATGAAGGTCGGGAAGGATCTCTCGTAATACGGAAATGAATGACCGCGATCTTTCCCCGGCTGTTGAACCGTTGCTATGGACGGGCTTTTGCGCTTTCAGGGAATTGCCGGCGCGACAATGAGGTTCGCGTCAAGAGTTGTCCGCCGTGAGGGATTGCCGGAAAACGCCGAAAGGGGGTTGGTGATGGGTTTTTATCTTATAACCATTGAGCAGGCCTGGATCACCGCAGGAGGGAGATGTCAGTGCATGCGGCTCTCGCACGGTCACGATAACGCCAGGTGCAACAGACAGCTTGTTCTGGAGAACCGGGACTGTGAAGGCGCGGGGTCCTGGTCGGCACACCACATCGACCCGAAAGGTGGAGATATCCTCAGCAACTGCGAAATATTGTGCGGAGAATGCAAGGAGAAGATCGACGACACAGAGGTCGAACCGTCCGGGAAGTTCGGAGCGAATTCCGGATGATGAGACCCTCCTGCGACATATTGGAAGCATATTGTCGTTCGCGCCCAAAGATGGAATGAGCTTCAGGTTTCCGCCTTCAGCACGGCAGGCTGCGCCTGCATTTTAAATATCAAATTTTGGCATAATTACTTTTTTCGGTGTCTGTTTTGAAAGAAAAACCGGATCATTTTGTCCTTTAAATCAGCTTTCAGGCCTCTATGCACTCGAACCAATCCCTTCAAATGAGAGAACAAACTTTCCAGAGAATTAATGGTGTCGGGGATCTTAAGCTCAGGATACTTCTGGAAAGTAAAGAGAAAAGGCAGATTCAATTTGATGCTGTGGTAGGCGGAATATAGGTCCCGATGAGCATAGTGCCAGCGGCTCGTTGAAGGATCTGTCGAGTGCTCGCGCAGGTAATGGCTCCATTTCTTTTCCCACTTGCCCAAAGCCTTCATGAAGGACTTCTCGTCTGTCCTGCA